>Ga0209147_100057_pt1 | contig 253870 bp, 257 predicted proteins | sample AraplaCol_mLB_r2_FD_184278 | JGI IMG/M metagenome (GOLD analysis project Ga0209147, IMG submission 184278) | Arabidopsis root microbial communities from North Carolina, USA - plate scrape CL_Col_mLB_r2 (SPAdes) (version 2) | ecosystem: Host-associated > Plants > Roots > Endosphere | place: USA... | reverse complement strand
GTTCGCTTCGCCTTACGCCCTTGACTCTATTGGTTTCGAAAAAGACGTCCCAATTAGGGGGATGAAACCTTTTCATATACCGGTTGATTGAGTTTACACAAAAATCTTGACAGACCCTCTTATTGTCTACAAAATGGGGTCTTGACCAACTCGTTTGGGGTAGTTTAATTTACTAAAGAGCCATAAAAGTATTACCTATTAATTAGTTTAGGTGTTGGTAGTGACGGAATGGGGATTTTTTTGAGGTTTCCGATAGTTTCCTCTCTCAATCTTTTGATAGTATTCTGATATTCATGTGGCAACAAACTTTTAACATCTTCCAATTCACACCCTTGCCTAATCACTTCAATTACTTCGTTACTTATTTCCATATCCTCTAAACGGGCTACGGTGTACGGATTGAAAAAATATCCCTCAACCTCCTCTAATATAATAATTTCCTCATTAAGTGCTACCAATATTCCGAGTTCTAGTAATGAAAGAATCCGTTCTATCTCATTTTTTCCTGATACAGTTAATTTTAATTCCATTTTTCTATAATCAATCCTTTCAATTATTACTCCAACCCATCTTTACTTTAACATCAAATACTTTTCCGGATGAGCTCTCAAAATAGTGTATTGATACTTTTTTACCGCTCGCATTATACCCATCTTTATAAACTTTTTTCCATTGACCTGCCTCAACATTTCGTAATTCTTCAAGCACTTGCTTATTATTAATATTTAGTTTCTTCGTTCCATTCTGCACTCCTTGAAACCCTTCGGGATATTTCGGTGCTTTTTTGATTGAATCAAAAACCTCTTTAATATTACTCGTCCCATTTGTTGTATTTGCTTTTTGGACAACATTTTTCCCTGTATTTTTTATCGTCCCGGCTGCCGCCATACCTGCTGCAGGAGTTGCCATCCCCAAATCAGGCATATCCCCATATTCACGGCCCCATTTTCCAGCCGCAACCCAACCTACAATATCTTTTACTTCCTCAACATATTCCGCAGGTACAACTTCATGTACGACATCATAAGGAACCTCACCTGTAGCGTCTGCCCACTTTACGGTCTCTCTCGCCCAATACATGGCTGCATTTTCAAAACCTAACATAGCAGAATTCACTCTGTCTGATGAATTCTCTGCATATTCAAGTGGTCTATGCCCAGACGGGTCAATAAAGCGCAATGGATTATTCTCGACATACGTATACCGATTAAGCGACAACGGATTATCCACTTGCCCCTTATACGTATCCTCCGAGATAAACGTTTTAGCCAGAAATCGATTAAATCCTTCAAACAAAGAGAAACCCCAGACGAGTAGTTGATTACTCGTTTGGGGTGGGTAGAAATCCTAACTAAGCATTGTTCTCATTGTGCTAATCATATCAAGCAATTTTTCTTTAGATAAATTTCTCATTCCATGTTCTTTGACCAAACGATGGACAAAATCAATATCATTCATATTAATTAATAATATTACCTCCGAAAGTAATTTTTTACTAGTTTTTTCTGTTTCAGTGTTTTTATAAAGAGTTATCAAGCTTTTTAAATCGGAAAAATCAGCACTAATGTTAAAGTAGCAAACTAGAAAATGCTTGAAATATTCAAATTGTGTTTCTAACATTTACTCTTTCCTCTCATACTACTTAATTATTGGGAAGCCAGTTAGTATTCTAAAACCATATTCCATTGATTGGTCTTTAACTAATACAACTCTAGAAGTATATAGATTATCTACAATTTTTTTAGTTGCTTCCGCCGCTCCTTTTCCAATCGAGTACTGATGAGTAAACTCAAATACTGTTGTAACTTTTGAGTTTGAATCGTTCAACCATTTTATGATTTCGTCCGCGTTATTACGTATATTTTGCTGAATAGCCAACGTTGCATGAGATTTACTATAAAAAGTTGTCGCATCAACTCCTTCTTGTATGGCTCGTTTAATAAGTTCTTGATTAGTCATAGACACATGTTTCGCGACTAAATGCCCTCCAGCGTTCTCCATGACATCAAGGATATTAATAGGAGTCCTTCTCAAGGCGTTTGCAGAAATGACCTTAGTTGAACTACTTGCAACCCTCCAAAATTAATACCTAATGGAAATAACTCATCGGCTTGCTCTTTTGGTGATAAATTTTCAAAACGAGCACGATTGGCTGCAGCGTAGTCTAATATTTTCTCCCACCAACTTCTTGGTTGAGCTGTACCACCAGTAGTTGGTTCTTCTGCATGTCCAGTTGGGTCAATATATCGTAGGGGATTATTCTTTACATACGTATACCGATTCAAACTAAGCGGATTATCCACTTGCCCTTTATACGTATCCTAGTTAATAAACCGTTACTAACTAAGAGAGAAGGCGGTAACTTCCTTCCAATTACCGCCAGTCTCCTTCATTCTATCATCCAGCTTCCGTCTCAGGAACGGTCGGTATCACGTAAGCCGCCTTCGTTCTCATCAGGTAGTGAATCACGTTCACCAGCTTCCTCATAATACATACGATAGCCTGTTGTTTCGTCTTCCCCGCCGCCAGTTTTTGCTCATAGTACGCATAGAAGAACGGATTGCGCGGCTCCCTTTTCCCTCTCGTTACGGCTATCTGGCGAATCGCGAGACTCTTGATAATGTCGTGGAGAACACGATTCCCCTGCTTACTCTTGTAGTTTCTACCCTTACCACCTGAGCCTGCGAAAATCGGGGCGATACCCGCGAATCGGGCCAACTTATCTGGTGTAGCAAAACGGTGAATATCCCCGATCTCCGCCACCAATTCCGCAGCTGTCACCACATCGATTCCCGTCATCGTCTCCAGCTGATAACCCAGCTCTTTCATTAGTTCCGTGATCTCGCCTTCAATCTTGGTCAACTCCTCCTGATTGAAGCGAATATTTCGGACGTTGCTCCGTACAATAAAGTCCCTTTTCTCCTGAAAGTCCCTCCGCGTATCCCCATCTTCTTTCACAAGCGCTAGAATATCAGTCGCTCTATTTGTAGATAGGCAGTAGTTGCTCAACTTTCTTAAAAACGCTGCCAGGTCATCCTCCGTTACTCCAGTTAGATGTTGCGGTGAAGGAAACCGTTCCCAGAACGCTAACGCCGTTTTTCCATCCACCTGTGAAAAAAACTTCTTATAACTCGGGTAGTGGTAGCTGAGTTGCTGATGAATCTTCTGGTTCAATCCCGTTTGGTTTTTCACAATCCACTTCCGCTGAGTAACGAGCTGGCTGATCGCCCAAAACACATCTATCGGTTTGGCATCGGGGAGGTTATTCAATTCATCTCGCAGTACCCGTGCTACACATTCCGCATCCCAGCTATCTGATTTCTGGACGGTTACGTGGCTCTTTCGTCTAGCGTTCGCTAGGACGGGATTTACTTCCTTTACCCAGCAGGCATTCTCGTTCAGATACACCGCTAGCGCTCTCCCGTACCCTCCGATATCCTCTAAACCATACACCACCGACATTCCTTTTTTTAGGTGTTTCTTCACCTCGTTTAGGAGCTTGGGGAAGGTCTTCGGTTTATTATCGAACTGGATCTCCCCCAACTTCCGATTCCAGCAATCAATGATCACTGCCGTATGGTGCTGCTTGTGTAGGTCAACCCCCACATAGATCATCTTCTCTTGCTGTTCCATTCTCCGTCTCCCTTTCTTATGTATGGAATGGTTGCTGATGGGCTAGAACTTGCATCCTCCGATCAAGTAGACAAGCTACAAAGACACGTAAGCAAAAATCCAGCCCATGAGGAACCACTCCATACTGAATCGTTTTCGTTCGGAATAGGGTCGTTATCGTAAGGTTGCATCCTCAGTTCGAGCGGAAGAACCGCAAAGACACGTTAGCAAACTCCTACATATCGTCCGTTATTCCATCATTAGAAAGCTTTACAAAATCGGTGGGTGAATCCCCTTCGCCTTCACATTTCCGTACTGGTAATTTCCCCGATAAAAGTCCTCACGGTCTAAGATTCGTTTCACCTGCATCTTCGTAAAAGACTTGCCTTTCGAGGTCGTGTAGCCCTCTCGGTTCAAAACAGAAGCAATCTCCGACAGCGACCATTTCGGATGATCTTCCCGCAGGAAAAACACACGTTTTACTACTTCCGCTTGCCTTTCGTTCACTTGCAGCGTTTTCTGCCCTTTCTTCGCAGCGTATCCATAAGCGGCACGGCCACCAGCGTATCCTCCTTGCTGGGCTTTCTTTCTTCTCCCTCTTCCTAGCTTCATGGAGATTTCTAGCCTATGGTACCGATCTAGCAGTTCCAGCATCCCGTTGATCAGAATGTCATTTGGTTCATTCGCATATATGCTGTAGTTGGGCTGCTCAATTGCTCGAACATCCACTTTATGTCGCTTTAGTTCACGATGAATGATCGCCTTCACCATATCCGCCCTCCATAAACGGGAGGTATTCAGGACTACGACAGCTTGCACATCCCTCCATTTGAGGTCAAGCAACATCTCCTGTAGTCCTTCCCGATCTACGGTGAGTCCGTCCTCGTCTACCTTCGCTCCACTGATTCCTTCGTCTTTATAGATACCGATCAGGTCGAGGTCGTGTTTGGCGCAGAACCGCTCGATCTCCTCAACCTGATATGCCAAAGAATATCCGTCCTTGACTTGCCCTTGGGTAGAAACCCGCACGTAGCCTACTACTCGTTCCTTCATTCGCCCACCTAGTTTCCAAAATTAAAGTCTTCGTTACGTTTCTTCCAAAACGTTCCGAATGGTAATTTTTGGTATATCATTCTAGTAGGCAAGCATAATACGAGTTTTCCTAAAATCCAAGCCCCTTTTTCACGTTCAGCTCATTACTTAGGACGCTTCGCCTGTGGCTTCCCTTTCGTTCTTCCCATTCATTACCTCGTAGGTCGTTATTTCCATCGACTCCAAATAATCAACAGAGAATTTCACTCGCTCGATTTCGGTTAGCAGAATCCCTCGCTCTTTCAACTCATCCATAAGCTCCCCGTGATCTCCTTTCCACACTTCGGGCTTCGTCAGGTTCTTACTCTCCAGAAACAGTCTCTTTCTGTACGAACGCTCATCCGCTTTAAATTCCGTTAGATTCTTGATTAGATACTTCTGGAGACGGGACTTTTTATACAGAAATGGCAACAGATACACTCTCTTCACGTCTACACCTCCTAGTCCCCATATCTTCTGAAAGGTTCCGTCCTTTAACTCTTCCTTCGGAATCGTAGGCAGCGTAGCCAGTACGTGAAAGTGAATCGTTCCCCTTCTTTGGAAGGAACGGACAGCCAAATACTTGAAATCTCCGTACCGCTCCCGCATCCGCTTTACCCATTTCTCAAAATCTCTACTCGCTTCATCTACCGCTACCTCAGCTTTCTCATAGGTCAGCGTCAAATATTTCGCTCCAGCCTCTGAAAAGTTCATGACGATAAGATCACGGAATCGCTCCTTTTCTGCGCGAGTGAGTTTTCTCGTTATCGCTGCGTTCAGCTTTCTTACTCGCTCAGGATTGGGTTGCTTCGCAATCTCTTTCTGAACCATTTTTTCTAGTGGAGACAGATGTGGATTCGCCTCTATCTTTCGGATATCGTCCTCGATCTGCTCTTTTGTCTTTCGTCCACCAGAACGATCAGTCCGCACTTCACGACCATAAACCGTCACGCTCAGATAATCACCATAGTCTTTCATCAAACAGTTAAATTTTACCATCCGGGCACCCCTACCCCTCGCTGTGATACCTAAATAAAGAAGGGGGGCGTTTTTTCTCTCCATCACTGTCCATGGGATTCTTCTATAAAATTTTCTTGATCGAGACTTCGGTCTGCCTCACCATTTCAATATGGTAACAGCGTGACGGAAACAAGGTATTTTCGACTCACGTATTACGCTGGAGAATTAGTCCAGAAATTAAAAATAGCCCCTCCAGCGATATCAGGACGCTTGTAGCGTCGTCGTATCGTCAGAAGGGGCTATGAGGAAACCGTTCTACTTATCTAGTAGGAGGGAGAAAATAAATCAGATTTCATATATCTCAACGGAAAAACTAGAAGTAAACAAGGACGGAGCGAAGCGGAGTCCTCCGAGCGTAGCGAGGAGTAAGGTCAGTTCATCTCTGGGATTTTCACATACGGGAAACGCCGTCTCAACGAGGGCATAGCTTGCCCATAAATTAAGAAGTAGAAGCTTCAGCTCCGCTGAAGGGCTTGTTTCTTTCCATCTCTTCAGCATGTGGCTTCTCAGATTCTATTCGTCTCCGCCTTTCATCTGTTCCGGTTATTCAGTTTCATTCAAGCGTCCTGGTGATTTCACGTTTTCATCATGCTACTCATGTGTTACTTGATTCTACTTCTTAATATCGTACTTCCCTTGTGGACAAGTTTAACTAAAGCTTTAAAGTGATAAAGATCACAACAGATTGTTGGTCGCTTTACCACTCTAAAGTAGCATATTTTGACGTCTCTTTTCCATACACATCGGGAGCTATGTGGAAACTACACAAATCTTGTAAAAACCTTTCATTATCGTTCTTTTTCCGCGCTGATTAACTACGAAATTACCTGTGATTCTGCTGGGAGTAGGTAGGGATTGTGGATCGTTCGTTCTTTTTACGAGTCGAGGGATGTCGGTATGTAGTAATTAAAATCACAGGAACACTTACAGTTATTGCTCCCTATTCTCGGATGGATGGGAACTGTAAAAATTTCCGCAATCTCGGTACTTCCCCTCCCACTTCGATTATTTCAGCAGCAATATCGCCTTCTCCATAGCTTCTACCAAGCCCTCTGCTTCCGCTGGCTCCAAGTGAAACCCTTTTCCTTCTCTCCACGGATCATTTACGGATTCCCTCCACCATTTTTGGAGAGCGATATATTTCTTCCCGTCCTTTTCGATTAGGAGCGTCTTGATAGATTGGGTGTTTGAAATTACGCGATCTCCAACTATTTCAATTAGCTTTACCGCTTCGCTTGTAAATTTGAGATCATGTTTCTCCATCAACATCTTCCTCACATTTCTTTTGAATTCGTATTCTGGTTCTTTGCCAGAAGTTCTTTCCAGATTTCCGTACCTAGTTTGCAAAGATAAGCTAGGGCGATCAGTATGAGAATCTCCACCGACAACTCCATAGGAAATCCCGTAATACTTTGAAACATCCAAGTAACAAGTGAGATTCCGACAAAACTAATCGCCACGTATAATAACCAGAGCACCTATATCCCCCTTCCGATTCAAAACGCTAACACGCTCCATTACTCATTACCCAGCAATCTGATTTTGCCTACCTTACTAATGACAAAACCTCGCTGTTTCCAGTAATCCACGAATTTCTCCTCACACTTAATTTTCACGCCCTCCTTCTCGTTCCACATCTCATAGCCGTCTTGCTCTTCCGTTAGCCTGCCAAGGTAGTCAGTCATCCTCATCCCTCCTCACTTATTTCGTTCATAGTAGGATCAACAGTATTTACTCGTCAAACCGGAATTTTCCTGAAAGTTAGTGAAGTAACTCCGAAGCGATCTCCCTCTAGCTCGTTCATACGCTCAATATCTTACTTTCTCATCATTTTTGTCTTTTAGGGGATCTTGATAGAGCATATGATCGCCTTAAAGCCTACTTAATAGAGGCCTGAGAAAGATCGAGGATAATATATTTCTATTTTCCCTACTGCTTCGGAGTCGAGAAATAACGGTATGTATTTATTAAAATCACAAGAACACTCACATATATTGCCATATGTTATCCATTACCTCGTTTTCAAAATGGTTACGGGCCTTTTAAACAGGGTAAACTCGTGTTTTCCTCTCTACCTATACGAATACTCAGACTAGATAAACGAAACAGCCCCTACGACCAATACGGACGTTTTAGGGGCTGTTTGCGTGTAGGACTCTTCTTTCCTTCTGGTGCCTTATGAGCAGGTACTCAAGTTTTTAAGTGTCGAATAACTGCTCATCATATATCACACAAATACTGGAATGGATTTAAAATGAATCGTTTAAAGCGAATTAAAGAAAACTGTACGTTTTTTGCCAGTTTACATCCACACGCGCGAGTCCAGTTTGATGACATTCACACGTTTCTTTCAGAAGGTGCGTTACCTCTCCTTCTGTGTTTGGAGTCGAATTTTACTGTTGTGATTTAGAATATTATTCTCTTTATTCATTAGTAAATAGTGGTTTGAGCCAAATTGACTTTAGTACTCCGCCATTAATGCAAGCTAAAGTATTTGTGGCAAACTCCACTACAACATCATTTTGTGAAAAACTATCATCACCGATACATATCCAACCTAACGATACATCATAGCTTGTAGCCCATTGTTCAACCTCAACCAATCTTTTAGAAGAACCCGATTGAATTTCTCCCTCAAAACGGAGTTCACCTATGCAGTAGTTTGGCACTATTAATCCCTTTTCAGTCCAAGCTGTATATGGATTATATCCCCACACTTGCTGAGCTAGCATTGTTTCTGAATTAATTCCCATGTGTAAATATCCTATCATAAGTACAGTATCAGTAGTTTTGACAGGCTTAAAATCAAATGAATACTCACTTTTATCATAAATCAAATTCCCTAAAACATTTTCTCCTGTTCGAACTACTTTAAACATAGCTACCAAACCTTCCATTACTTAGTTACAAAATTAAAGTGCACCACCGTATTTTTATCTAAGTCTACAACAAGTTCCCAGTTACCTTTGCTCCCCCTGAATATGCCTTCTACATCCCATCTAAGCCCATTTTTCAAATAAGTATCTTTAATTGGAGTTCCTGCATCCATTATCTCTTGCAGCAATAATGTTGTTCCCTTTGAGTCAATGTATGGCCTGGATAGCTCACCTTTATTTGGACCCTTTTTAATTATATCATTCATGTGGTTTTGTACAGTTTGGGTCATTTTTAGGTTCTTAGCATTAGGAACAATAAATTTACTCTCTCCCGTAGCAGCTGTTTTTCCTGTATTCTTGATAGTACCAGCTGCTGTCGCTCCTGCTACTGGGGCTACCATCCCCAAATCAGGAGCATCTCCATGATTCACGCCAACCGTAGTATTAAATGTGACGACAGCTGTCGAAAGAACTTCCTTCTGTAAATGCGTTGGTACATACATTCTTACTGCTTCTTCTGGTTCTATCCCCTCTTCGTATGCCTTCCTTGCGGCAACCCCCGCCCAATGCATATACTCTGCTATTTGTGATGTAAATCCACCGACTCCTCCCGACCGTTCTTCTATGTGACCACTCGGATCCACAAACCGCAACGGATTATTACTCACATACGCATACCGATTCAAACTCAGCGGATTATCCACTTGTCCCTTATACGTATCCTCCGAGATAAACCGCCCCACTGTCGGATCATAATACCGTGCCCGCAAGTAGTACAACCCAGCTTTTTCGTCGTACATCTCCCCGCTGTACAAGAACGGGTTGGCCATCCCCTCCACACGGGAAGTAACATTTCCCCACGAATCATATTCATATTGGTTGAGTACATTCCCAGCACGATCCGTTATCGCCACAACATCGCCGTGACTGTTCAAGCTGTAGTACCCTTCTTGGTTACTTCCGGCATCTTTTCGGAACAACAGCTCATTGCCCCAGATATTCTGAGCCTTGACACGGTTGGAGCCATCCAGTTCTTCGACAACTATGCCATTGACATAGACATACCTTGTCTCTACGCCATTTTCCTTCTTCGTAGCGCGAAGTCCATCTGCGTAGTAGGTGTAATCGAGGCTGTCATTTGTTGTTTCATTCCGCAGACCACGCAGGCGATTGCGTTCGTCAAAGGTGTACGAGAATTGACTGCTGTCCTCTGGCAACGGTCCATCGTAAGTTTGACGATTTCCCCGGTCGTCATAGGAGTAGGTATGGCTTCTACCTGGTAGGTTTTCCTTTTTCAAGCGATCGATCTTGTCGTACTCGTAACCTAGTCTGGTTCCATTGCGATTGATGGAAATCACATTCCCGAAATTGAAAGCATTGGATTCGCTCCAAGTCGTATCCCCATCTTGGCTGTGAAGCAGTCGATCGATCTGACCGAAGGAATTGTATTTCCGTTCTGTTTCTGTCCCATTTGGGTATAGGGTGGTCACCGTTTCACCAGTTCTGCTCGTGTTGTAGTCGTAAGTGATGTTCCCGGTGAGGCTGCTGCTTACCCTACTCAGGCGTCCTGCTGCATCGTAGCGATAGGTGATGGTTGTAATGTCCGGGTATATAAATTGATCCATTTTGTCATCGTCATCTGTATACACCATTTCATAGATGCGATTGAAAGCTTTTTGTGTTAGCAGACGCTGGAATGGATCATAGGTGTAGCTGATTTCCTGGTTGTTTGCTGTACCCGCCCCATTGCTGTTCGTTTGCTTGATTACCAACGAGGTATTGGCTTTATATTCCCAAGATTCTTTATTCGTGATGCTGCCGGAAGCATTCCTGGTTGTAATCGATGCAAGATCGTAGAAAGGGGTATACGCGTAGTCATGGCGATTTCCTGTTTTATCTACAAATTGCAGCCGATTACCAGTCATATCATAGGTGTAGGCTTCTTTTTTTCGCGAGGGCAGATACTCCTCTGCGAGAAGCCAGGAGAGAGAGTTGTAAGAGTAGCGAGTTGTTAAAGTCCCATTTTCATTCACGCTTATGAGATTGCCGAGTGAATCATATTCATACTGGTATTCGTTGGCTTCAGGATCTGTTATCGAGATAGGGCGTCCACGAAGGTCATACGTATATTCCCAAATTCGGCGATCCCCGGACTGTGACCTTTCTGTTTTTTGGATCGGATTTGCAAAACCATCGTAATCGGTTGTGATCGTGATTTCTTGCTGGGCATCGCCCGTTTTTGATATGGACTTGACCTGATTCCCATAACGATCGGTGAAGATATACTGTTCCAGTCCATTAGGCTGCTTGGTCACAGATACCTGTTCTGGCAGATACTTCGGTCCATCTACACTTACGTTGGTTCTTCCATACAACGTGACTCCGATTGGATCTGTCTTGGAATAGAGAGAGCCGTCCGGGTTGTAACTGTAGGATACTTTACGTTCTGACATTGCATAGGGATAGATTTTATCCACATGCTTGCCATCGACGGTATACGTTTGATAGTGCAGAGGACGCTCTTGGCCATTGGTTCCAATTTGGCCCTGATATTCGATATCTCCAAATGGCGTATAGATCGTGACGTTTTTTGTCCCATCCGGCAGACTTTGCGTCACTTTTCGTTTGGTATCGTCGTACTCGTACGTGACCTGTCTTCTTTCTCCTGTACTTGCCACAAAAGAATCTTTTTTTAACCGACCCAGTAGATCGTAGGAATAGGTCGCCTGACTGCCATCTGGATAGCCCTGACCTACTAACTGACCCAATTTGTCATATGTGAAAGTAGTAGTTAAAGTAGTTTCCGATTGTCCAGAGCCTAATTTTGTACCGACAGAAACGTTCGTCGGATAAAGTCCGTACGGATCATAAGAAGGAATGGTTTGAGTTTTTGTTTTCTGTTCCGCACCGAAGCTATCTTCTTTTACTCTTGACAACATTTTATTTTGATACGAATAGGTGTGAACAATTTTGTCTGTATAGGTGCTTCATTTGAATATTCTTTGAGAATTATTCTGAAAATACCCAAACAAAAAAGTCGATACCCACAGGCATCGACTTCTCCTCCCCACACTTCCGCACAATCGTCTAATTCACCAGCTTGCCCTTCTCCTCCCAAAACGGCTTGCGCAACTCCACTTTGCGAATCTTTCCCGAAGCCGTCTTCGGCAGTTCATCCACAAACTGAAACCCTTTAGGACATTTGAAAGCCGCCATTCTCTCGCGGCAGAATCGATTGAGTTCGTCCTCCTCGATCGTCATACCCGGACGCGGAACGACGATGGCGAACGGTACCTCCCCCCATTTTTCATGAGGAACGGAGACGACAGCGGCTTCCAAAATCGCAGGATGCTCATACAGCAAGCCCTCTACCTCGATCGACGAGATATTTTCCCCGCCGCTGATGATAATGTCCTTCTTGCGATCCACGATGTCGATATACCCTTCCCTATCGATCGTCGCCATATCGCCCGTCCGGTACCAGCCATCCACAATAGCTGCTGCCGTGGCTTCCGGCTGCTTCCAGTACCCTACCATCACCATGTTGCCGCGTGCGATGACCTCACCGATGCTTTGGCCGTCCTGCGGCACATCCCGGTCCTCGTCATCCACGACACGAATCTCGACGTTGAGCATCGGGATGCCTGCCTTCGCTTTCCTGCGAAAACGTGTCTCTTCCGCTTCCTCCCGCAGATGATGCTTGATCGGGGAGACCGTGATCAGCGGGGCACACTCCGTCATCCCATAGACTTGAATAAACTCCCAGCCGAGCTGTTGCTCCACGGTACGCACGAAAGCGGTCGGCGGTGCTGAGCCTGCAATGACGACACGCATCGGGCCATCCAGCTTTTCGCTTTGGAATCGCGGCTCATTGATCAGCATGTTCAAGACGGTCGGGGCCATGCACGCGACGGTGATGCCCTCTTTTTGGATCAAAGAGTGAATCAGTGGCGGATCGATCTTGCGCAGCATCACGTGTTTGGCTCCGACTGCTGTAAAAGAGAATGGCGTTCCCCAGCCATTGACGTGAAACATCGGCAAGGTATGTAACAGGACATCCCGGTCGGAAGCATGTAGATGGAACATGGTGTTTTGCATGTTGAAATACAAGGTGCGATGCGAATGCATAACTCCTTTTGGTTTGCCAGTCGTGCCGCTCGTATAGAGAATCGTAGCGAGATCAGTCTCTTCGATCTCCACCACGCAAGGGTCGATGCTCTCCAGTTCGAGCAAAGCAGTGTAGCAGTCCCACTCTCCCCCTACGGTCGCATTCCCGGCAATCCCTATACAGATGCGGTGCGTCACACTACCTAGATCATCCACGATTGGCTGCACGAGCGGGATCAGCTCCTCGTCTACGAAAAACAGCTTCGCCTCCGCATGATCGACAATGTATTGATAGTCATGCGGCAAAAGGCGCGTATTCAGCGGGACGACGACCGCCCCTATTTGAAAACAGGCGTAAAAAAGCTGCAGCATAGCGGCTGTATTGGGAGAGAGGACTGCTACACGATCTCCCCTTTCTACACCCATTCGCTGAATCGCACGGGCCAGTTGATGCACTTCCTGCTGAAATTCCCGGTACGTCCAGCGGCGATCTCCTTCGATTACCGCTTCCTCATTTGGATACAGCAAAACAGCACGACGCAGCGTGTCGTCGATTCGCAAAGCAACATGCATAGGGTTCCTCTCCTTTTATTTGGCGTAATATCCATAGACTAGCAATTCTAACCATCGCCGTCAATTTACTTTTCTGAAAATTCAATCCCCTTCAAACAAAGTATATGGATGCCATTCCTTCTGACAAAAGCCTATCGTACAATCAGGTAAAAGAAGAGGTGAAGACGATGATTCGATACCCGCTCATGGAAAAAGGAGCAACCATCGGTGTAACAGCACCCTCGTCGGGAGTAAAAGAAGAACTTCACGGTTTGCTTACCCTTGCAGGCAACCGAATGGAGGAGAGAGGATTTCACGTCATGTTTGGCAAAACAGTTTGGACCCAGAAAAAGGCAAAATCTTCGCCTGCCCAAATCCGTGCTGCCGAATTCACCGAGATGATGCGTGATGAAAACGTTCAATTGATCATCCCGCCTTGGGGTGGCGAGCTGTTAATCGAAATCCTGGAATACATTGACTTTGAAAACCTCCCGAACAAGTGGATATTAGGCTATTCAGATACAAGTGTATTGCTGCTGGCAATCACCTTGCATACTGGGATGGCTACCGCGCATGGCACAAATTTCATTGACTTGCGAGGAGAAAATACGGACGAGACAACCGCCATGTGGCGAACCGTTCTGTCCACTAAAGCAGGGGATTCCGTCCTCCAGCATTCGTCGCCGTACTATCAAAAGGAATGGAGGCATGCTGACCCGTCGCCCTGTGTCTTTCACTTGACGGAACCCACCTGTTGGAAGGTCATCTCCGATGAGACAGTGACCATCCAAGGCCGCTTGCTCGGTGGATGTATCGATGTGATTCGGCATTTGATTGGTACCCCGTTCGGTAATGTGCGGCATTTTCAGCAAACCCATCTGCAAAATGAACCGATCTTGTGGTATCTGGAAAATTGTGAACTTTCCACAGCCGATTTGCGCCGATCCTTGGTTCAGATGAAGCTGGCAGGTTGGTTTGAACATTGTACCGGCATTCTATTTGGCAGAAGCAATGCCAATCACCCTATTGATCAGTATACGGCAGAGGATGTCTATAAAGATCTGTTTGAAGAATTGCAAATCCCCATTATCTATGATATCGATTGCGGGCATATGCCGCCGCAGATCACTTTCATCAATGGCGCATTTGCAGAGGTAGAGGTAAGCGTAGGCAAAGGAACGGTAAGGCAATATTTCCGTCCCTAGACGAAAAAGAAAACCCGCCATGTAGATGCTGGCGGGTTAGCGTCGTTTGGTGATTCTGCCTGATCCTCCGACCTTGGTCTTCGGCGGGGATTTTTGAGATGGTGAAAAAATCGAGGAACCTTTGTTTGACGAGGAACTACCAGACGAATCGCGAATAATTTTTCCGGTGCTTTGACTAGAGGAACTAGCTGGCTTCTCAAACAAGCTGCCACTCGAGCCAACAGTGCCTGTCTCTGATTTTTGTCCTCGTTTGATGATGGTCCCGGTTCCTTCTTTGGTGACAGGCGGCGGTGCAGCTTTATCCGGCGTACTGTACTTTCCGCCTGGTTTGTTTACGTCTTTGCTGGAATAACCCCGGTAGCTGCCGCCATTGTCACTCATGCCGTCCAGGATATCGCTCAGTACGGAAGCGACGAAGTAGGCTTTCAGGAACGATGACTCGTAATTTTCCTTGACGAATTCCTTCGTGTCGACCTGAATCAGGGTATCTGTCGGCTTATCGGTATCCTGCTGCAGGTGATACCAGGCGTCTGAGTAGACCAGAAACATATGCTGTGGATTTTCTTCCGACATCTCTTCCGGTTTTTCCTGCTCGATCAGCTCTTGTGCGACTTCCGGCACTGTTTTGTTCTCTGCACGGTAGACGCGGGAGGATTGACCGCCATCGGCTGCACTGACGGATTCCAGCGCATACGCATCGCTTACGTTCGGCGCGATCTTGTCATGTCCGCCAGCCATCGCCATCAAAAAAATGGCGGGAATCAAGAAGAGCTTTATCAATTTGACCCACTCACGGGGCATATGCCTCACCTCCTAGCTCCCGCGCAAAACCTGCACATCAGCAGGAAGAACGCTCTCTCCTTCATACAGCATAAAACGGCCATCCTGCCATTCAATCCTCAGCAATTGCCGCTGGTCGGATTGAAATTGCCAGATATACTGCTCACCCGAAGTGGAAAACGGAGCTTTTCCCACTACAAGGATTCGTCCGTGATACTGCTCTTCCAGATGGTAGGTCGCGTCATCCATTTCGATGGTGGTCGGCACTTCATCTACCGAATCCAGCCTTCCGTCGATCTCATGATAAAGATGATAGACCGTCCTCTCGCGATCTTCGATGTACAGGTAGCGAATCTGATTTCCGTCCTGTAGGGTAAGCATGTTCGCATTGCGGCTGGCATTGGCGGCCTTGCCAATGACTTGATACGTGACCATGGAGACCTCGACCACATCCCCCGGCGCCAATGTCATGATGCTTTTCTCCTCTGCTGGCGGCTCATGTTTGGCAAATAGATTCGTAATCCGTTTGAACAAGCTCATGACAAACTACCCCCTGCTGTGATTACATGCACGCGGCGATGATCATCGCGCCGACTACATGAAGGGAACCGGCCAGAAGCGCATGCGTCACCTTTCCCTGTTGTGTGCCTTCTTCCAGATTGAGTCCTCCCGCCATGCGGAAAATGAGCACGACGATTCTCTCCAAGATAAATAAGATGACAAATGAGATCACAGATACAAGCAATGCCGTCCAGAGCGTTTGTGCATGGTCGATTGACTGCGACAAGATATACCCTTGGGAAAACAGCTTCAGCACAAAACGGGTCGTCACCGCCATATTGCCTTTTTTCATTTCTTCCATGTCTTTGTATTTCGTGAACAAGGAATCAATCCACATTAACACGCATAATAAGAGTCCACCTGCACCGGTCCATACCAGCATGCCCAGAACTTCGATCCACTCCAAGCCCCTCACCTCGTACTATTCAATTCATGATTCATTTCGCTACTTGCATTGCTCGACAAGGCCGAAAAAAAGGGGAACCGCATGAAGCGGTTTACCCCTCGTATTTTTTCATCAAAGCTGCCAACTCGTCTTCTACCGCCTGATCCTTGCCCAGCTTGGCGATCTCTTCGTCCAGAGATGCCTCTTTCTTGTAGAGCTCCCCGCTCGCCTCTGCTTCTGCTTCCATCTGCAGCGCCTTCTCTTCCATGCGCTTCAGTCCAGACATCGCGGAGCTGTTTCCAAGACCAGACATCGCTTGGTTGATGGTTTTTTGCGCTTTTGCTGCATTGACGCGAGCGGCCAGCGTTTCGCGTTTGTTTTTCAGTTCGGTAATCTGCTTTTTCATCTCTGTCAGTTGATCACGCAGATTGTCTGCAGCCAGTTTGTTCTTATCGTAACCAGCCTTGTACTCGGCCACTTTTTGCTCGGCGGCTTTCTTTTCTTCCAATGCACGGCGAGCCAGGTCGATGTTCTTCGCTTGAGCAGCCACATGTGCTTGCTCCTCGCGTTTTTTCGCCAATGCTTCCTGCTCTTCGTACAGGACCTTGAATTTCTTTTCCAGTGCGATTTGGGCGGCAACCGCTTTTTCCGCTTCTTCCAGGTCATCCTGCATATCGCGCAGGTATTGATCTGTCAGTTTGACGGGATCTTCGGCTTTTTCAATCAACGCATTCAAATTGGACATGGTCAAATCGCGCAGTCTTTTAAAAATGGACATGGATTTTGCCTCCTTAGAACCTTTGTGGAAGTGCGACGATGTGCCGCCCTCTTGTTACTATGTATCTACGTGAAAGAGAAAAAGAAGTTTCATGATTCCGCACAGATTTTTCACGGAAGGATGGCCAATTCACCCGTTTCCTTATTTTGTAGGATCAGCCGTCCTTCCGCAGGGGTGCCGTCCGGCCGCGCCAGCTTCATTTTCCCTGTCTTCCCCTTCTCGATCAATGCCTTGACCTGCGAATCCGTCAACGTCCGGCCATGATTTTCTTTCCAGATGACAAAGGAACAACCAAGACTGTAATTGGAGCATCCATAACCTTTTCTGCCCATGAAAATGGACCCACCGCAGCCTGAACGAGGGCATGCGGTAATCACACTTGAAGTGGCAGCAGATGCACGCGTACCAGTTGATTTTTTGGCTGGAGTCCGCCCTGCCTTCGTCTGGCCTTTTCCCCTGCCCCGTGTCGTAGCCGGCCCTTCCGCACTCTCGAAGGAAGCCTTGTCTGCCCGAGCCTGCAAACGAACCTTATCCACGATCATGGAAGCAAATTTCTTCACATTCTCCATGAACCGATCGTTGGAGGCTGACCCCTTGGAAATTTCATTCAGTCTGCGTTCCCAATGCCCGGTCATCTCAGGTGAGGTCAACAGCTCCACCCCCGCTCCGCGGATCAGCTCGATGACGGTGCGACCCTTTTGGGTCAGAAGAATTTTCTTCCCCTGCATCTCGATGTAACCCACTTTTTTCAGCCGCTCGATGGTGGCAGCGCGCGTCGCCGGAGTCCCCAAGCCCGATTCCTTCATCGCATCGCGCAGTTCCTCGTCCTCGATCTGCTTCCCGGCACTCTCCATGGCTTTGAGCAGGGTGCCTTCGGTAAAATGCTTGGGTGGCTGTGTCTCTTTTTCCTTGGCGAATGCTTCCGTACAGCGCACTTCCTCGTTCCGAGTCAGGGTGAAAGGTTCACTCACCTCGATTTCCTCTTTTTCGTCTTCCTCCTTATTTGCATTTCTTGCTCCCCGCGTCTTTTCCTTCTTCTGGTCGGCATAAATCGCCTTCCAGCCGATTTTGCGCAGCTCCTTGACTGTCGTCTTGAATCTTTCCTTCTCCACCTCTGTGATGACGGAATGGACCTTGTATTCGGCAGCTGGGTAAAACTGGGACAGAAAACGGCGGACGATCAGATCGTAGAGCTTTTGCTCGTCAGGGGAAAGCCCCTTCGCCTTGCGGGTGGTCGGCAGAATCGCGTGGTGATCCTCCACCTTTGCGGGGTTGCACACAAAGCGGTTTCCTTTATGGACCAGGCTTCTGTCCGCACCGCGAACGAATTCGTCGTAGGGAGTGCCTTGCAAGGCTTGGAGCGCTTTGTGCATTTCAGGAATGTTCTGCTCGGTCACATAGTTAGAATTCGTCCGCGGATAGGAGATCACCTTGTGCTTCTCGTAGAGCGCTTGCGCGAGATCCAGTGTTTTTTTGGCTGAGAACCCGTATTTGCTATTTGCTTCGCGCTGCAGCAAGGTCAAATCATAGAGTCGGAACGGAAATTCCTTGGTGTCCTTCGCTTCATAGGAGGCTACCTGTCCCAGCTTGCCTTTGATTTTATGTGCCAGCTGCTCCGCTTTTGTCCTGTCGGTGATCCGCTCTCCTTGCCAGACCCCTTTATAGCTCGTTTCATTCTGCGTAAAATGCCCTTCCACGTCAAAATACTGCAGCGTAGTGAACGCTTCAATCTGTTTTTGCCGCTCGTAGACCAGGGCAAGTACCGGCGTTTGCACCCTGCCGACGGAGATCAGCACATTATGCTTGGTGGTAAAAGCCCGCGAGCCGTTCATCCCGATCAGCCAATCCGCTTCGCTGCGGGCTCGGGCCGCTTTAGTCAGGTTTTCATACTCCGCCCCATCCTTCAATTCAGCAAAGCCCTTGCGGATGGTCTCCGGTGTCAGGTCTGAGATCCAGAGCCTTTTTACGGGCTGCCTCAGCTTCAGATGTCGTTGAATCAGTGAAAAGATATGCTGCCCTTCCCTTCCCGCGTCGCAGGAATTGACCAGCAAATCGCTTCGTTTTGCCAATTGTGCGATCACCTTTAGCTGATCCCTGGTTTTACGATTCGGCACCAGCTTGAACGTATCGGGAATGATTGGCAGATCGTTTATATTCCATTTTTTGTATTTTTCATCATAGGCATCTGGTTCCGCCAATTCGACCAAATGACCGATCGCCCAGGTAATAATGTAGCGCTCGCCCTCCAGATAGCTCCGGAAGTTCTTGGCTTTTGGTTCGATTGCGGCAGCGATATTTCGTCCCATGTCGGGCTTTTCCGCAATGATGAGTGTCTTCAAAGCGTTTCTCTCCTTCACAAGCAGCGGTCTGGCCCCAGAAAAGGTTCTGCCAGCGAAAGCTGCTGAGCAAAAAACTCTAGCGATGGTTGCGCTAGAGTCTATCGTTGCTCTTTCTATGAACCTATTATATACCAATGCCCGTGATAGAGGTAGCCCAACTCCCCGGACGGATGACGATGTTTTCGTGCCCTCGAGGGAACCCCGTCAAGTTGTTAAGGGATGATTTCCGAATCCTGGATCGGCGGTCTGATGGGCACTTGTTTGCTAATAATCAGCGAGTCCTTCGGCGTATCAAACACAGACTTGCATTCCATCACATCCGTATCTCCAATCAGGACGAGTGACGATTGGTTGACGTTTTTGATATCCGCTTTTCCAATCTGCAAGCATTTGTTGTTTACCTTGATTTCCAGATTCATTTTTGCAGTCCTCCTTTCCCCGCACCTATGCTGGTTTTGATGCAGGTTTTATACCTTATGCCTATAGAAAAGGAGCGGTTGCAAAAATCCAATATGAACACCCACTTGTTTTCTACATAGAATACAAAAGGATTTTGCAAAAGAAAGGTGTAGATCAGATGCCAGCGGTCGTGGGAGTAATCAATGTGAATAGCATGGCTGGCGTCTTCAACGCCGGTGACGTACGAAATATCATGCCCGTTAGCTATACACAGACCTTTACGGGCGGGGGGTCATTCAATTCGGGGACCAATCTGTATTTTCAAATCCCGCGGTCGACAATCTATGTGAATGATACCCGAGATGTATCCATACCTGTCTTTGCAGAAGAAATCATGGAGTCTGCGATCAAGGAGAGGGAACGGCGATGAATTTTTTTGTGACCCAGCATATCGTCATCCATCAATTAAGAATTGACAGCCTGACCAACTCTTCAGTATGCCAAATTGGCAGTGCCGGCATGATTAAGCCATCCTCTCAGATGTACAATACGGGCTGCTTCACCGAGCGTGCTCCCCAAACCACCTTGCAACCGCAGACAACCCCAACCGAGGAAGCTGTTCCACACGTCCCCTTGGTCCAGCCTTCCTAGCAGCCTTGTCTGCTTGCAGTTTGAAAAAGAAGGATGATTATCATGTATCCAAATCAAGAACTGATGTGGTATTTTCAACAGATGAACGAGTATTTGCATGCACAAAGCAAAAAGCTGGAGAACATGCAGCAGCAACTCAACGAACTGCATCAGGGTATGAGTGAATGGAAAGAGAAACAAATTCCGAATGTCATCAAAAATGAATATAAATTCGATCTGTTGAAGGTGGAAAAACTGGAGGGCACTTTGAATATCGGCCTAAATCCAAAAGGCAAGGAATCTGCCATCACAGATATGTCCATCGGTTCCGCTCAGGAAAGCCCATCACAGGAGGGCTCTGGTCAGAACCTGTTTGATCGCGTTCAAACAGGAGTTTTCCGCTTTTTGGAAAAAGATGCTTATCAGTTCTTACAGCATATAGAGGACGAATGTAACTATCCATTAGACCCTGCCTATCGCAAATTTATTCTGGAGGACATCAAAAAGCAGATTGACCCGCGCATTCGCCATTATCTGAACCAACTAGACACAACTGAGTTAGAACCAGAGCAATTGGACGCTTGGGTGGAAAAAGTCATCCAAAAAGTAAACCGTGATATCGAAAACACATGTGTGTCCTTTGTTCGACATCTTCCCCAACAGATAGAGGGAAATCATGACCATGCGCTATGAGGTAACCAGCGGCGAGATCAATGTCGGATCATTAAATATTGAAAGTGTAGCATCTTCCTCCATGGTGATGATCGGCGACACTCGCGAAGTCTTCCTTTTCTCCATCTTTGAAGGTCCCCCCGAGGACTTGATCGCGGGTGTGACGATACCGTTCACCCCGCCCCATTCTTCCGAGTAAAGGAGGCAAATCAAGATGAATGGACGAACCTCAAAGGTAGAGACATTAACCATGATCTCGATCGATTTAAGCTCTGTTTTGGAGATAGGAGATTCGCACGTGCTGGACAATGCCGCCTACGTCCTTTCCGTGCAACGCGAACCCGCTATTTACTTCCAGAATGAGTTTCTTTTCACCGATTATCCGCTTTTTTCCGCTCCCCAACCACTTCCTACTTCCTGCGAGCCCTTTGAAATATCCACCTTGGAGGCATGCAATGTCATTCGAGTCAATCATGTAAAAACTTCTTATCTTGCAGCTTCTTCGGTCCTTCAAATCGGTTCCAATGATTGCATCACTTTAGATTCCCGCACGAAAAACATTCGGCACTTGTTGCGAGAAAAACCACGTTCCACAGGTGTATGAGGGTGAAGGGAGTGGGGTTCATTGCCTGCGATCATAGGCGCAGTCAATATCAACAGCAACACAGGAACTGTCAGTTTCGGAGACAGTATCAATGTCTCCCCGAAAAATGCTTTTAAGACGTTTTCGGGTTCCGGGGGAAGTAATACAGGAAACGTTGTAAACACTGTGAGCGGGACTAGTGTTACAAATATCATTGATCCGAGCGCCATCGACCAGCCGATCACAGGAAACGTCTAGTACACAGTGCTGATTGCACCATAGCATTGTGTCACAAGACGCTTGGACAAGCTATAAAAAAAGGAAAGGAGAAGGTCACTTGCCTCCTCCTACAATTTGACACGGAAGGTTGTTTTCCGCTCTCGTACGTTCTGGTCTCGAACCAGATACAGTTCTAGCAGGCCATCCTGATACTGCGCCTTCATCCCTTTGGTGCTAACGATCACAGGCAGCTTGATTTGACGACAAAAGGAACCCGCCGTTCGTTCCGCTTGCACGCGGGACGGTAAATAAACATGTTCCTTGATACGCCCTTTCACCTCAATTACTTCTTGATCCAGCAAGGTCACTTCCAAGCTGTCGCGATCAAAACCAGGCAGTTCGCAGCATACGATCACGAGATGATCCGTTTGAAAGACGTCTGTTACTGGGAAAAATGATGCCTCATCCAAGGATACAGTAGAAAAAACGGTCTTCTCTTTTCCTTTCCGTGCTTTCTTTACCTTCGTTGCAATTTCCTGTGGTTCTGTCTCAGTCACCGGCGTGGCATGCTTACTGAGCACCACCAGGTTTTCCCAGAAGTGATTATCCAAGATCTGATTCATCTGGCTCAATGCCTTCCACGGCTGCTCCTGATCGATACTTAAACGAGACAAATTTTCGGATGCTTTTTGCAGTTGTTTCATCGTTTCTTGCAAATTTTTCATCGCCATTCCCTCCCCTCTCGTCAGGCCGTCAGAATGTCCTTCTTTTCTGTCCGCCATCCGAACACTGCTCGCTATCAGGGTATGCAGTAGGCGTTTGTCCCGGAACACCATTGGACAAATCCTTGCATCTAGCATTATTCTGAAAAAAGATCGATTTTTTACAAAAGGTGGGTGTTTTACGTTGAATGAAATCATTGATACTTTCGTACAGGTTTCTCCGGACTGTCCGGTACACGTAGGAGTGATCCCGACGAATAAGAACGACGCGAAGCCATCTATCCACGTCCTCCAATATCAACTATTGACCCAGTTTCCCTACCGCTTTACGCTTGAAGATCTCATTTACGAGGTGCACATCCGTCATAAACAAATTCCAACCGAAGATGTTGCAGCTCATGGGGATACGATTCGACAAGAGCTATTTCAAAAGAAACATCCATGCATGCGCGCATCCATGCTTCCGAAAAAATATGGGTGGGGCGTTCACTACAATCCAGAAGGGAAACTGGCGCTGTATGGCATGGAGACAAAGGAATACCTTCAGTTCGTCCAGAGTGGCGATAACGGTCCCAAACTCGTTTTCGGAATGAGAAATTCGCGTGCCTGACCAGAGTATCACTCTACAGCATGCACCTTGAGGATGAAAAAAAGCTTTCACATTCTGAACAGATTGTGAAAGCTTTTGCCCTTTCCTTCTGTCTTGGCTAATTGCCGACTTGCTGCAAGAATTCTTTCGTTCTGGGATGCTTGGGATTCGTAAAGAATGGCTCCGGCTCCCCTTCTTCTACGATCACTCCACCATCCATAAAAATAATTCGATCCGCTACTTCCTTAGCAAATTTCATCTCATGCGTAACCAAAACCATCGTCATGCCCTCATTCGCCAGCTCTCTGATGACCTGCAGTACTTCGCCTACCAGCTGCGGATCGAGAGCTGAGGTGGCTTCGTCAAACAACATCACCTTCGGCCCCATCGCTAAAGCTCTGGCAATGGCCACCCGTTGTTGTTGACCACCTGAAAGCTGGCTTGGATAATGATCTTTGCGATTAGCCAGCCCTACTTTTTGTAAAAATGTTTCGGCAATATCGATTGCCTGTCCTTTTGGTATCTTGCGGATCGTGATGAGTGCAGCCATTACATTCTCCACGGCAGTCTTGTGCGGATAAAGATTAAAGCTTTGAAACACCATCCCTACTTCCTGGCGCAGGCCAGCTACATGCTTTTCATTGACCTTTTGATTAGGCTCTGCGAACATTTTATCTTCGATCATGACAGTTCCTGACGTAGGCTGTTCGAGATAATTGATACAGCGAAGAAACGTTGATTTTCCTGATCCAGATGGGCCAATGATCGCAACTTTTTCTCCCTGGCTGATGCTGAGATCAATCCCCTTGAGAATCTCGTTCTCTCCAAACCTTTTGTGCAAATCCTTAATCGTCACCATGATCTTAGACATGTCGACGCAGCCTCCTTTCCATGATGCGGATAGCCTGTCCCAGAGGGATACTGACGATTAGATAAATCAAAGCCGCAATCGTATACGACTCAATAGTCAAAAAAGTTTGTGATGCGTACGCCTGAGTCTTCAAGATAATTTCACCCAGCGTGATAAATGCACACAGCGATGTATCTTTCAACATGGCATTAAAATAATTCCCGAGTGGCGGGAGAGCAATCCGGATCGATTGGGGAATGACAATATGCCACATCGCCCTCCGACTTGTGTAGCCCAGAGCTTTTGCTGCCTCTAATTGTCCCTTGTCGATCGCCTGAATCGAAGAGCGAAATACCTCAGACAGGTAACATCCATAATTAACTCCCAGACCGATAATACTCGCTGTAAACGCGCTTATGTTCATATGATAACCGGGTACCCAATTCCCTACGATGTAGCTGATAATCTCAGGCAATACGTAGTAGACATAAAGAAGCTGTACCAGAAGAGGAGTACCTCGTACGATTTCCAAAAAGGCAATTAATACAACCTGCAGTGAACGAACTTTCGATAGTCTGCCTAAAGCAACCAGCATTCCAATCGTTAAGGCCAGGACGAAAGAGAGAAACGCCAAGGAAACGACCAGCCCTAATGCTTCCAAAAGAGAAGGTGTAAGCTGTTCAAAAGCTGTCTTAAAGTCCAAATGATTCACTTCACTAACCCCCCGCTAACCAAGGGAAGCGCATCTCTGCACTTCCCCCCGCATATTTCGGCCAATCCCAATTACTCGATAGGCATCATATTGTCTTCACTTAAACCGTATTTCTCCAGCACTTTCAAAATAAAGCCATCTTCTTTGAGCTTATCAATTTCTTCGTTTACGGCGTCTAACAAGTCTTGATCGCCTTTACGGACAGCAGCGGCAATGACACCGTCAAAATGAGGCGTGTAGGGCGAGACCAGTTTTAGATTTAGGGTAGGATCTTTCTTGATTGTAAAGGCAGCCGTTGCGCTATCGGTAACAACGGCGTCCACTTTTTGCGTATTGGTCGCTAGGAGTAGCTCTGCTTGCGAACCGAAGACTTTTACTTCTTTTATCTTTCCTTCTTTTTGGATCTGTTCGAGGTATTCAAGAAAGGTTGTCCCTTTTTGGGCACCAACCACTTTGTCACTCAGATCATCTAATCCCTTGATGTCAGAATCCTTACGTACGATCAAACCTTCGCCTTGCTTGTACCAGCGATGGGTAAAGTTCGCGATCTTTTCGCGCTCTGGTTTCACGTACATGCCGTCCGTTACCATATCGACGTTCTTGTTGTTCATCTCGATCAGCATATTCTCGAATTTAACCTCCTTCATTTCTACTTTCGGAATGCCTAAGCGGTTGGCAACTTCTTTAATGATCTCAGCATCAATGCCGGTAAATTCCTTCGTATCTTTGTCGATATAAGCAAATGGAACGTCGTTGGAGGATGCTACAATCAATACCCCTCTTTCTTTGATCTGCTCCAATGTCCCCTTCGTCGTAGCCCCAGAACCTGGAGTCGGATTCCCAGCGTTGGAGCTTTGACCACCACAGCCTGCCACAAGCAAGCTCATGGTAAGTGCACCGATTGATAAAATGCTTGTCCATCTCTTCTTCATCTAAAGCACCCCTTATCTCTCATCCGTATTTTTGTTTTTACGCTGCATGCAGAAAATTGACTATTCGACATCCAGCTTGCCTGTTAGACGGATATTGGCAGAGCGTAGATGACCAATCAATCCCTCTCTTTGCGATTGACGAACACAATGCGGCGCCAATGCTTTTACCCCTTGATCGTCAATCCATTGGTGCGTCACGACTTTGAGGAAGGTTCCTACCCATACGCCACCTGTGTACTTCGCTGCACCCAACGTTGGCAAGATATGATTGGTACCGCAGACTTTGTCAGCATAAACCACAGACGACTTTTCACCTAAGAAGAGTGAGCCGTAATTGATAAACGCCTGCAGATGTTCTCTACTATCTTTGATCTGTACGTGTAGATGCTCCGGTGCGATGTCATTGGTTACTGCAATGGCCTCTTCCAGGGTATCCGTCACAATGACTTGTCCTCTGCGAATCCAGGCCGCTTCTGCCACCTTTGCTGTTGGTAATGTTTTCAGTTGTTCTGCAATCTCAGCCTGAACGGCATCGGCAAACTTCTGACTCGTCGAAACGAGAATGACCCGGGCATCCACGTCATGCTCAGCTTGCGCTAAGAGATCGGAGGCTACATAATCCGGTCGAGCCGTTTCATCGGCTACTACCAGAACTTCACTTGGTCCTGCCAGCATATCGATGCCAACGATGCCAGATACTTGTCGTTTTGCTTCTGTAACGAATCGATTTCCCGGACCAACAACCTTATTTACCGGTTGGATGGTTTCCGTTCCATACGCTAATGCTGCAATTGCCTGTGCTCCCCCCACCCGGTAGATCTCGTCCGCACCAGACAAATGTGCAGCATAGATCACAGCTGGATGAATTTCTCCATCTTTAGTAGGCGGTGAACATACTTGGATTTTTTGGACTCCAGCTACTTTTGCCGGAATAATTCCCATTTGTGCAGAGGATAACAGGGGATAACGGCCGCCTGGTACATAGGCGCCAACCGACTCAATCGGAATGACACGCTGTCCGAGATAGACCCCTGGGATCATTTCCTGTTCAAATTCTGTCAAGGTACGGCGCTGCGCTACAGCAAACGCTTTGATTCTTTCAATCGAAAAAGAAATGTCCTCCAGCAGCGTTTGCGGCAAAGTTGATTTTGCTTTAGCAATGGCGTCTTCGGATACCTTCAAGTCGTCCAGTTCTACGCCATCAAACGTTTTTAAGAAGTCTTTTAACGCGTTGTCCCCTTCCTGACGTACTCGGTTCACGATCTCAGAAACCGTATTTTCCAGTTCCGCTTTCTCTTGTACTTGCAGCCCAGCTTCTTCTTTGATGTAATGAATCATGTTAAACCCTCCAATACTGTTGTTGGTCATTTACTTAAGCAAGACGCGTGCCAAATCAACAGCATGGGAAAAATGAATCCAAATCGGGATTTTTTAAAAGCTCGGAGTAAGAATTGTTTCAATTTTGCAACGATATTTCTTATTTGTGATTCATTTTTGCAAATTGATGCGGATTTGAATCATTCTTGCTTCTCTGCCTTTCTCCATCTTCGACTAATCGTACTTTGACTCACTCCCAACCTCTTCGCTACTTTTCTCATCGAACCTAATTCCTTCAAAAAGTGAGCAAAGATCTCTTGTTCCACTTGAGAAAGCATGTTGTCGAGTGTACTTTCCGGGTCACTGATTAGCGATTTGAGATAGTCCTGTTTTGTGGCCCATTGATCATGTTGAGATTTTTCGTCGCTGCGTAGTATTTCAAACAAGCTATCCGTTACTATTTCGCTGCTATCCGAGGTAATGGCAATTCTTTCGAGGATGTTTTCCAGTTCCCGGACATTTCCCGGCCAATGATAAGCAAGCAACTGATCCAGCACAGAGGGTGACAGCGTTTTTTGAAAATGATACTTTTGATTGATGCGTTCCATAAACAAAAAAATTAGCTCGATTACATCTTCCGTGCGTTCATGTAAAGCCGGGATTTTTACCGGGACAACATTTAAGCGATAGTACAAATCTTTGCGAAACGTCCCTTCCGACACCATCTTTTCAAGATCTTGATTGGTAGCTGTGATAAAACGGACATCTATTTTCTTCAATTCTCTGCCACCTACACGCATAAACGATTGATTCTGAATGACCTGAAGCAATTTGGTTTGAAGTTCGAGCGGCAGTTCACCCACTTCATCCAGAAACAGCGTCCCATTGTTTGCTGACTCCAGTAGCCCAACTCTGCCCGAGGAGAGTGCTCCTGAAAATGCTCCTGGTTCATAGCCGAACAGCTCCGACTCAAACAAACTTGCTGGAATGGCACCACAGTTCACTTCAATGAACGCTTCTTCCTTCCGATTGCTGATATTGTGTAGCCAGAAAGCCACTTCCGATTTGCCGACACCTGATTCACCTAGCAGCATGACACTTGTATTAACCTGCGAGACCCTCTCCAGAAGTTGCAGAACACGTTTCATTGCTTTGCTTTTAGCAATCAATGCACCCTTGCGCCCAAAATGAGATTGACGCAATCGTTCAAGCTGCCCATTATACTCCTTGATCACGCGTTCCATCTCTTCGACCTGTTTTTTCAACGTAAGAATTTCTGTAATATCTAACGAGTTGGAAACCACTCGAAGCAGATTACCTGATTCGTCAAAAACAGGATTGGCGGTTACGTGCAGCCGTCTTCCCGTTGACGTGGATTGAATCATCGTGACAGGTTTTCGTTCCTTTAGGACCATCACAGTCGCCGAAGGATAAAAGATCTTTTTTTCTTCCATTTCGTAGACGTTTCTACCGAGTAATTCAATCCCTTGCAATCCATAGTGTCTTTCACATGATGGGTTTACCCGAATGCAAGTTCCTGTCTCATCCGTCACAAAAATCTCGTCATGAGATGACTGAAAAACCATCTCTAGTTCTTGTGTTTTTTCCAATAATTCCCTATACATAAGATCTTTTTCTCCCGCCATTTCCTCCCGTCCTTTCCATACAGATTGCTTAATATACTATTATCATAAAATAGTACAGTAATTTTGAAAAATAAAAAAAAGGACTCGCTCCCGTTTATTAACAGGGCGAGTACCTTTTTGCCAATAAATCACTAGCCAATCTAGAAGGGACTAACTCCCACTTACCCTTCTCCCTGAACCTGATCAACGATCTCTACAGCAGGGGCAGGCGGTGCCAGGATATCAGGAGGCGGCTGATCGGCCGGGAATGTTTGTTCCACACCGCCCGGCGCTGTCTGTACATCTGGAGGAGGAGGGGATTGTATTGGTGACTCTGATTTAGATTGATCCGATGGCTGATCTTGTTGCGGTTGATTTTGCTTCACCTGTACGGTTGTGGGAGCCGTTGTTGTAGGTGCTTTCGGGGTTACGTTTGGCTTGCTCGGCGGCTCCCATTTAGCCAACTCCACGACTGCAGCATCGCTGAGCTTTTGCGCCGTCAACGTGTACCCCACCATCTCTTCCTTGAGAGCCGCTCGCACATCCCGCATATTTTGCTGCGGCCAGAGCGAATACGGGGATTTCCATACCGCTCCATTCTCCAGCGAGACCATCTTTTCAGAGGAGATCGTCGCGAAATCAAGGGCAAGCCCTTTTATTTGGTCTGGTGAAAGGTCAGTACGAATATGCTTACTCATAGTATCCATAATCGTCGTCAAATTGGAGATCCCATCCATCGAGACGACCTTGTCCACCACAGCCCGGATCACCTGCTGCTGCCTTCTGTTTCGGTCGAAATCACTGGAATTGTAAGCCTCTCCGCGCCGGTCAATCCGGTGACGGACGAATCCGAGGGCCTGCTCGCCGTTCAGTAACTGCGTCCCTTTTTTCAGATTTCGGTATACACCTTCCTTGGGCAGCTCGTACACCAGATCCCGATCCACATCTACCTTCACGCCGCCGATATTGTCGATAACGGCCGTAAAGCCTTCAAAATCGAGCTGGACATAATGCTCGATCGGAATCCCCAGCATTTGTTCCAATGTTTTTTTCAATATGGTCATTCCGTTTTCGGTGACCGGCTGCTTATTCATTTCAGCCTGCTTCCGATTATTCTCACCTAAAGCAAATACTTCGTTTACTTTGTGATAGCCCGGATGTCCTGGCATCACTACACGTGTATCTCGAGGCAAGGATACCAGGGTCACTTTCTGCGTGACCGGATTGGCGACTCCGACGACCAGCACGTCCGTATTCAGCATGCCGATGTTCTGTCGTGTATCGACCCCGACGATGACGAACGATATGGCCTTTTTTTCTTCATAGGGCTTCGTGACGACGGGCTGATCCGGCAATTTGTAGGGATCTTCCGTGACGACCTCAAGTGTCTGCTCCACCTGTGACAGGGCAAACCCCACTCCGACAATCAACAAACAAAAAAACAGGCAGCTTGCGAGGAGCAGGTACCATTTCTTCCCCCGTTTGCCCCGTTTTTTTTGTTTGGTTTTAGTTGCAGGCGCTGGTCTCTTTTCAAAACTGGTTTGCATGGCTTCAGCTCCTTTACCTTGCACGAGGGCCTTTTCTTCGCTGTGTTGATCTTTGCGCCTTTTGGAAAATTATGACCATTTTAACACATTTGTCAGCGTATTTGTAGAACTCTGCCGAATGTATTTCCGTAACCTTAGGCATCTTGCGCTTGCCTGACGAAACAGGTAGTCTAAAACTACACAGAAAAAACCTGGATGATACATCGACTACAAGGGAAATCGGGGGGACTGAGAGTGGAACACGTACAGGTGCTGATCGCGGGCGGTGGCATTGGTGGATTATCCGCAGCCATCTGGTGCCAACGATTAGGTTTATCCTGTCTCCTTTTGGAAGCAAAAGATGTTCTGGGTGGACAGTTGTCCCAGATTCACAACGAGATCCCAGACCTGCCGCCACGGGTGTATCCCAATGGAGAAACGCTGCTTGCAGAATTACTTGTACACCCGGCGATTCAGCAACTTCGTCCTCGCATGGGTGAAACGATACTTGCAATCGACGTAGACACACATGAAGTACATACATCGCACCAGGTCTATCTTGCCGACTACCTGATTATCGCGACAGGGGTCAGCCCGAACATCGTCCCTGCACTGGCGGATTGTCCACGGGTGCTGTCACCCTGGTTTTCGACGACCTCACAAGCGGCAACCTTCGCTAATCAGGATATTGCCGTGATCGGCGGCGGAGATCGCGCATTGGAAAGTGCATCCAACCTCTCCCCGTACGCACGTCATCTGTACCTGCTCGTCCGTAGCGACCACCTGCGTGCTCGCTCCGAGTGGATTGAACGAGTCAACCGGCTGCCCAATCTTGAGATCATGCTGCAGACAGAAGTAGGGGATTACTTATCAACAAATGAACGGATCAGACTATCCCTTCGCACAGCGCAAAAAGATCGGCCGCAACACATTATGGTAGACTGGATTTTGCCCCGTATCGGCGTACGTGGTAACAATCAGGCATTCGGCCAACTCCCGGCCTTTGACGAACATTATCTTCAGACTGATCAGACACAAAGATCAGGTACTGATTGGATTTACGCGATCGGAGATGTGACCAACGGAGCTGCCTACTCCAGCATATCCCTTGCAGTGGGGCAGGCAATGAAGGCCGTTAAGCATATCTCCCTTGGCCTGCAACACCAACATGAATGAATGCACAGAAGGAGAACGGAGCATGTACGCTTTTTCCGATGACTTCGGCTTACCTGTCACCCTTACATTCAACCCGCAGGAATACAACCTGCAAGAGGCACGTCATGTGCTGATTTTTGCCTTTTGGCAAGGAAAACTGCTGTTTACTCGCCATCTGCAGCGCGGAATCGAGCTTCCTGGAGGAAAAATCGAGTCAGGAGAGAGCAGTCTGGCTGCTGCTGTCCGGGAGACGTATGAAGAGACAGGCGCCATTCTGGACGGCATAGAGCGGATCGGACAATATACGGTCAATGAAGAGCTTTGCAAGGATATTTATATCGCCCGAGTCCTTCGCTGTGATGCTCCTGCGGGGACAGATGTCGCGGAAACCGTGATCTTCGAAGAAATTCCTTTTTCTGTAAAAGGAAATCCTCTTTTCAGCAGAATCTTGCAGGATGAAGTGTATCCGCTCGCACTCGACCGCGCTTTGAGGCATCCTTTCGCAAAGTCGTAAAAAAACAGGCAACGTCCGAACCATTTTCGGAAGTTGCCTGTTACTCTTTCCCCTTTTCTTTTTTGCCGCCTTTCAAAAGATGGTCGATCAAATCGCTTGGATCGAATCCATAGTGCTTGATCGCCTCTGCCCGCTGTTTGTCTTCCGTCGATTGATGCTCAATCCCGAGTACCTCCGATATATGTCGCCAGGCCTCCTGTTCTTTTTGATTTTTCTCCTCTTCGCCCTGCGCTTCCTTGTTCGTTTGTGACTGCTGCTGGGATTGCGACTGCTTCGGCTTGAGGAAGAAGATCCCGACGATCGCAAAAACTAAGGACAGCCCTGCGATGGTGAAGAACATCACCGAACGCGAGATGCCGAGCAGCCAGGTAAAGACTGGCGGCCCCACGGCGACGCCAATAAAGCGAACGCCACTATACAGAGATGTGATCATCCCTCGCTCAGACTTCTGAACGGCGCCGACGATCATGCTGTTCAAGCAAGGCAGAATCATGCCCGTGCCTACACTGCCGATGATCAGAACCCCGATCAAAGCGTAAGCCCCTTTGACAAAAGAAGCGATCAAATACGAAGCGGCAAGCAGAAACATCCCGATGATCACGAACAGGCGCATCAGCTTCAATTTTTTCTTGATGATCAATCCTGTCACATAAGCAGCAATACTCATGACCAGAAGAGGAATGGCGAGGAATCCACCTTTAATCACGCCGTCAATTTTGTGTTTTTTCTCCAGCAGGTCAGAGAGATAAAACAGGACGCCGAACAACGTGAACAAGCAGATGCTCCCGATAAAAAAGGCGGGAATCAGCCATTTCCCATGCTGTTTGAACACTTTTCCGATGGACTGCATGTACTGCTTGACGGGCATCGGTTTGCGCTCCTGCTTCTTCTCCTTGGTCAGAAAAAGAAAGAGCAGCAAAATCATACCGCATAGGATCGGAAAAGCCAGAAAAACCATATACCAGGCAATTAATGCTAACAGAGAGCCGATGATGGGACTAAGTACCTTCCCGATCCCGTTCGAGGTCTCCATCAGCCCCAGGGCCCGACTCTCTGGCGCACCGTCGAACAAATCGCCAACCATTGCCATGGCGATCGGTGCCGTCCCTGCTGCCCCGATCCCTTGTAGAACACGTCCCGCCATAATCAACATGTACGGATTATCCATCCAAAGTGATGCCAAGCCTGCTAAAAGACCGCCAAGGCCATACAGCACCAGTGCCAGGATGATGACGATTTTACGTCCGAATCGGTCGGATAAATATCCGGCGAGCGGAATCACGATCCCGGCTGAGATGGAAAAAGTGGTAATGAGCAGACTGGTTTGGAACGAGCTTAAATCCATTTTGGCTTGCATTGTGGGGAGGACAGGTATCAGCATCGAGTTCCCCAACACCATAATCAGAGGAACGCCTGACAAACCGATCAGGTTTTTTGTACTTTGCGCCATTCGTTACTGCCACTCCTCTTTTTTACACATATACTTTGCCATCCCAGCGCAAGGCATGAATTCGCTCCCAATCAGGTTCTACCCCGATCCCAGGACCATTCGGCACCTTCACTTCCCCTTGGATTGGCTTGACGGGGAAAAGCTCGGAGAACGGATTTTCCATCACGTCCCACTCCACTGGCTCGATCTGCTTAGGGTCCATTTTGCTCCATGCGGGAAGACATGCCTGGGCGTAAATAGCATATAGTCGCGATAGACCGCCGTCATAGGCATGCGGGGAAACCCGGCAACCGAACTGCCTTGGCAGCTCAACAAGACTGCGGTAAGACTCCAACCCTTCGGTGTGCATTGGGTCCGGCTGGTACAGGTCGAGCGCACCATTTTGCAAAAAAGGCAAAAATTGGCTGGCCAGAACGAGATTTTCGCCACCTGCCAAGGGAATCGGCAAGCATGACCGTAATTTCACGTAGTCCTGCACCTGATCCATCGGCATCGGCTCTTCCAGCCACATCCAGTTGGGGTAGCGGGAGATCAGATGCTCCCAGTCACGTACGGCCGCCAAATCATAGCTTTGATTGCCGTCCAAAGCCACACAAACATCGGAACCAAGGGAGTTCATCAAGGCTTCGATATGCTTCTGATCTTCGCGCAGGGTGCGACCGCCGATCTTGACCTTGACTTTTTTGAAACCCGCAGCCACCTGTTCTATTACCTGATCAATCGACGAGCTCATCCAGCTGGTTTCTTCCCGATACGATTGAAACGAGGCATAGACCGGAATGGAGTCATGGATGCGACCTCCCCACAGGTCGCAGACTGACAGCCCAGCAGCTTTTGCCACAATCTCCGTCAAAGCCATGCTCACTCCGGCTGCGGATCTCTGATGCCATTTTTTCACCACGTCTGTGATCGCCAGTCTGTCCGTCGCCTTTTTCCCGATCAGATAGGGAATGATTCGCTCGCGAAAACCTACATCAAGCGTCGGCAGCCAGTCCATAATCTCTCCCCAGCCATCGATGCCGGAGCGCGTGATGACGCGAATCAGATACATCGTGCGGTAGCGTTTATATCCATTGGCGTCTCCATAGGCTTTTGGCAATCGATACAGCAGGGGGTAGGTCTCCACACGCTCGATCTGCATGATCAGCTACATACCTCCACCTAAAGCAAATCATCGCGGCCCTCTCGTTCAGCCCGCTCCGCTTCATAGTCATCGTAAGAAAGGAAATTTCCCTTACCTTCTCCCTTTCGCATGTACTCTTCATACGTGCCGCTGCGCATAAACCGCACGCTGTCCGGGCCGTGATAACCATCGATGCCTGTGTATCCAATCTCTTCGACGGCTTCCACAAATCCATCCGGTTCATCGCTTTCGATGTACATTTCCTTGTAATCGGTCTTGTCATTATCAACAAAGGAAAACGGGGTGCTTGAGGTGCCCCAGGCTTCGACGATCTGCCAGGCATCTTCGCCATCAAACCCATTTTGCCCCTCTTTCTCATCCAGGGAGGTCCTCCCAAAAGGTGGCTGAAGAAATTCTTCTTCGATGGGGCGAGAATCATTCCGATTGGGTGCCGGAGAGTGCTCCTTACAGGTTAATGCATGCGGTATGGCTTCAAGGCGTTCGAGGGAAATTTCTTTTCCGCATACGGTACAGACACCGTACGTCCCATCCTCCATCTTTTCCAGCGCCCGATCGATCTCCCACAACGTCTCCCGATCCAGAAGATCAAGTGCCAAATCCTTCTCCCGTTCAAACATTTCCGATCCAATGTCAGCAGGATGGTTATCGTACATGGAAAATTCCTGGATTGAGGAAGACATTTGTTCTCGCATACTGTAGTGAGCCTGTACTCGTTCTTCTATCTCCCGTTTTTCGTCCAACATTTTTTCTTTGAGAATGGCCATCTTGTCCTGATCCACTTCGGATACCACCCTTCGTTTGGTTTCCTCAACAGGTAGTATGGCTTCGCGTCATCGGAAATAACCGATAGCGATCTGGGCAATCGTCCCCATTAACTGCAGATTAGTCAGTCGAGCCAGGGTTTTATGTTCCGTGGCAAAGGAATAACGAAAAAGCATGGGATCAAAGTGACGTCCCATGCTTTTTCCTTTTGATAGCAAACGTCTGGTGGACCAGCGGGTTGGGATCCTTCTCTGTTCTTGCTCCCCGTCTACTGCTTCTGGTCGCTCAGGTGCGTCGCCAGATTGTCGAAGGTTCCGGACCAGCCATCGTAGAAGTATTTATCGCCAGGGTGACCGGCTACTCCGCGCAGGTGGAAGATCATCTGGGTGCTGTCACCTTGTTCGGTGAGGGTTAGGGTCACGACAGGGGAGTCGGGATCGTTGGGGTGACCCCAGGTGAAAACGAGCCGTTCGAACGGTACGACATCGAGAAACACACCTCCGGTGAGATACTCCTCTCCGGTCTTGTTGTTTACCATCGTGTAGCGGTAGTGTCCTCCTTCGCGGACGTCGAAGGAGATCGACTCCAGGGGTGTCGAAGGCAACCAGGCGGCGAGTTCCTTCTGCTCGGTCCAGGCCCGCCACACGAGCTCCCGGCGGGCATTCAGGGTACGGGTGATGGTGAATTCCGGTGTAAATGTAGACATGTTCATTGTTCCTCCTTTTTGGTCATGGTTTTGAGATGTTCTTCCAGTGCATCGAAACGTTGGTTCCACTCGCGGCGGTGCTTGTCGACCCAGGCTGATGCCTCATCGAGAGGCTCGGTACGAATCGTCAGGGTCCGCCACTGGGCGTTTGCTGTGCGTTCGATCAGCCCTGCTCGCTCCAGCACCTTGAGATGCTGGGAGATTGCGGGTGCGCTAATCTCGAAGAGCTCGGCGACCTCCCCGACTGTCGCAGCCCTCTGTGATAGCCTGGTCAGGATGTTTCGGCGCGTCGGATCAGCGAGCGCAGCAAAGATGAGGCTGAGTGTGTCCTTCGCAGTCAATTAAGCATCTCCTTAATTAAGTATATGATTAAATATAAGTCACAATGTGTGGCCATGTCAAACTACTTTGGAATGGTACCCTTTATCGACAGCTCTTCCTCGTACCACTTCATCTAAAAAAACCTGCCCTCCCCATTCGGGAAGGACAGGCTAAATCAAGCTATTTTATTCTTCATGGACATGAGCGTAATGATCTTCCACGACGTCCGCGCAACGTCCGCAAATCGCAGGATGTGCGGAGTGGGAACCTACGTCTTGCTTCACCACGCGGCAGCGCTCGCATTTGACGCCGTCTGCAGCCGCTACCACTGCGCTGATGCCTTCCAATTGGACAGCTTCTGCAGGTACGGCAGATCCTTGGCTGTGCAGGTCCACATGAGCCACGATGAACAGATCAGCTAGATCATCCATCGCTGCGAGAGTTTGGGCAACCTCGTCGTTTTGTGGGTACAAAGCCAGCTTGGCGTCTACAGAGTTACCAAACACTTTGTTGCGACGCGCTTCTTCCATGGCCTTGAGCACTTCGTCACGAATTTCCAGAAATGAATTCCATTTTTGCAAAGCTTCTCCGGAGAAGCTCAGATGCTTCTCTTCTGCTGTCGGTATATCAGTCAGTTGCACGCTTTCCACTTCAACGCCTGGGATAAAGCTCCATACTTCATCAGCAGTATGCGGCAGGATTGGAGCGACCAGTCTCACCAGGCTCAGCAGGCAATCGTACATCACGGTTTGTGCTGCACGGCGTTTCGTGCTGTCCGGAGCTTCGACATACAGTCTGTCTTTGCAGATGTCCAGATAGAAAGAAGACAGGTCGATGACGCAGAAATTATGCACCGCTTGGAAAACCGTATGGAACTGGTATTCGTCATATGCCTTACGTGCACGCTGTGTCACCTGAGCAGCTTTTGCCAAGACAAAGCGATCCAATTCGCCCAGATTCTCATAGGCTACACGGTCACGAGCCGGTTCAAAGCCATCCAGATTCCCCAGCAGGAAACGGAAGGTATTGCGGATTTTGCGATATACCTCCGCGATTTGATTCAAAATCGCATCGGAAATGCGCACGTCAGACTGATAATCTACCGACGCTACCCACAGACGTAGGATGTCGGCACCCATTTTGTCGATTACTTGTTGTGGTACGACGACATTCCCCAGTGATTTGGACATTTTGCGTCCTTCGCCATCGAGGGCAAAGCCATGGCTCAATACGGATTTATATGGCGCTGTGCCATAGACCGCAACCCCTGTAGACAGGGAGGAGTTGAACCATCCGCGATACTGGTCGGAGCCTTCCAGATACATATCTGCCGGCCAGCTCATGCCGCGCTCTCTGAGTACTGCTTGATGGCTGGAACCGGAGTCGAACCAGACGTCCATGATGTCAGTCTCTTTGCGGAACTCATTGGTGCCGCATTTCGGGCAAGCGAGGCCTTCCGGCACCAGCTCGCTCGCTTCACGGGCAAACCACACAGAGGAACCTTCTTTTCGGAACAAATCTGCGACATGGTCGATCGTCGCATCGTTGATGATCGGCTCATTGCAGCATTTGCAATAGAAAATCGGGATCGGTACACCCCAGACGCGTTGGCGGGAGATGCACCAGTCGCCGCGATCGGCGATCATGTTCGCCAGACGAGTTTCTCCCCATTGCGGAATCCATTTTACATTCTTGATCGCTTCCAGCATCTGCTCGCGGAAGCCGTCGATAGAGGCAAACCATTGCTCGGTCGCACGATAGATCACCGGCTTTTTCGTACGCCAGTCATGCGGATACGAGTGCGTAAAGAAGCTCAGCTTCAGCAACGCGTTGTTCTCTTTCAGCTTCTCAGAGACGACCTTGTTCGCATCCTCGTAGAACAGGCCTTCAAAACCAGGCGCTTCGCTGGTCATTTTTCCTTCGTGGTCTACCGGGCAAAGCACGCCGAGTCCGTATTTTTGACCGATGGCGAAGTCGTCTTCCCCGTGACCTGGAGCTGTATGCACGCAACCTGTACCGGCATCGAGCGTAACATGCTCACCCAGGATGATCGGAGAGGTGCGGTCGTAGAATGGATGCTGTGTCAAGACGCCTTCCAGATCTGCACCTTTGTGGGTAGCCAGGACCTCTACGTCTTCCCAGCCGATTTCCTTGCTCGCGGTTTCGAGCAGGCCGCTAGCGACGAGGAATTGGCGATCCGCCACTTTCACTACGCTGTACTCCAATTCCGGATGAATAGAGATAGCCAGGTTGGCGGGAAGGGTCCACGGAGTCGTCGTCCAGATCACGACGCCTGTCTGCGTATCCAGCTTGCCTTTGCCATCCACGACCTGGAAGCTGACATAGATGGAAGGAGAGCGCTTGTCTTTGTACTCGATCTCGGCATCAGCGAGAGCCGTTTCCGAAGAAGGAGACCAGTAGACACAGCGCAGACCTTTGTAGATATAGCCTTTCTTCGCCATTTCGCCAAAGACGCGAATTTGGTTCGCTTCATATTCCGGCAACAAAGTAACGTAAGGATTTTCCCAATCCCCGCGTACACCCAGGCGTTTGAACTGGTCACGCTGCTTGTCGATATAGGACCAAGCGTACTCCTCACAGCGCTTGCGGAAATCATTGACTTCGATCGCTCGGCGGTCCAGCCCTTGGGCATTAATGATCGCTTGTTCGATCGGCAGACCATGTGTATCCCAACCCGGTACATAAGGAGCGTCAAATCCCGCCATCGATTTATAGCGGACGATCATGTCCTTGAGAATTTTATTCAAGGCATGGCCGATATGGATATCGCCATTTGCATACGGAGGACCGTCATGCAGGATAAAAGGAGGGCGTCCTTTAGTGCGCTCCTGTACTTTTTGGTAGATGTTTTTCTCTTCCCAGGCAGCTTGCATCTGCGGCTCGCGTGCAGGCAGGTTTCCGCGCATCGGAAACTCGGTTTTTGGTAATTGAAGCGTTTTGCTGTAATCCATAGCCTCATTCACTCCTATAAAAATAAATAAAAGCCTTCCCTCATCCCGAATAGGGACGAGAGAAGGCTCCCGTGGTACCACCCTGATTAAACGAGTTTTGTCCAATACGAAAGACATGGCAAAGACTCGCTTCACTTGATTTCATTCCGTAACGGGAATGACTCGCGCACTTACTCGCCACTCCATGATTGAACTGGCTTTCGGTTATTGAACTCCCGGGTGATATTCCGCAAGGCTGCTGGACGGGTTTTCACCTGACCCCGACTCTCTTAGCAGCAAACCAATACGTACTCGTCCCGTTCATCGTTTCGTCCCAATATCAAAATTTGTATTCCATTATAGTCTCATCATCGACAAAGCGTCAATCTTTTATTCCACGACAACAGCGGAATCTGCTTGTTCAATATCGTCCCAAGCCCCATGCTCCAGCATTTCCAACTGGGCTTCGAGCAAAGTGCGAAAACGCATCCGGTAGACAGAAGCCCGTTTTTTCAATTCTTCGATCTCGATGGCGATCTTGCGAGATTTCGCCAGCGCTTCGTTCACGATGCGATCCGCGTTTTTCTCCGCTTCCTTCAAGATCAATTGCGCTTCCTTGCGCGCATTGGACTTTACATCCTCGGCTGTCTCTTGAGCGACCAGAATGGATTTGCTCAGGTTTTCTTCCAGGCTTTTGTAATGATCCACTCGCTCATTCAAAATAGCGATGCGCTCTTCCATTTCTTTTTTTTCCTTGATCAGGAGTTCAAAGTCCTTGATAACCTGATCTAAAAATTCATTCACTTCATCGATATTATACCCTCGAAAGCCAGTGCTGAATTCTTTATTGTGTATGTCTAGCGGCGTTAAAGACACATGAACCCCCCACTTTTCCCGATAATCGTTCCACTTCATTTCGACAAGTCGTGCAGCTTTTCCTTCTGTAACCGCAAATTTTTCGGCCATCGCCATCTTTCTTCCCTACTCGACCAGCCCTACCAGCATCCGCAGTCTGCCACTCCGGGTCGGTCCTGTAAGATCGAGAACCTTGAAGCGGCCGAACCCTGCGAGGGAAACCATGTCCCCAGCCTGCAAGGGATGTGAGGGATCTTCGACGACCTTCCAATTCACCTTGACCTTCCCGGCACGGATGGGAACCAAGGCTTTAGCTCGTGAAAAATGGTACACCTCGCCCAAGACAGCGTCTATCCGGGGAGACGGGACTGTGATGGTTTTTTCCGAATAACGCGGCGCCGGAGGCACAAATGCTTCCCAAGAAATCTGCTCGAAGGAGACGGGCGTCCGGTGAATCTGTGTCACCTGTGTACAGACGAAATCTGCTACCTCCTCCGCCACAACAGCGAAACAGCCGTCACTATCCACCAGCATGTCTCCGAATTTTTCCCGTTTCAATCCGGCATGAAGCAGCGCCCCCATAACATCGCGATGCTGTAATGCATGAAAGCGTTGGTCTGCAACGATGCGCAAGAGAGCTAATCTGTAGTCCTCACGTTCGACAGGCAAGTAATCCGGATGAAGCAAGACACGCACACGCTCCGCTCCCTCGTACCCGCCACTTGCGGACACCTGCACATCTTGTACCTGCGAGGCAAGACTTTGAAAGATCATCATCTGCCTGGGATCGAGAAAATCAGTAAGGCGCATGGCCTGCTTCCGCTCCACTTGCGTCAGCATCTCCAGCGCCCGCTCTACAAAAGGACGTTCTTCTTTTCGAAAGTGGTCAAATACACTCATCTGCTATCCATCCCGCCTAAATAAGTTTGAATAGGATAGAGAACAGGCCATAACGGGCGAAATGCAGGGCGATCAATGCCACGATCGGAGAAATATCGATAAATCCAAGCGGTGGGATAAAACGGCGAAACGGCGCCAGATAGGGCTCGACCAGTCGTTCGAGCAGTTGTCCGATTCCCGTATCTCTCATCTGAGGAACCCAAGACATCAAAATATAGGCAATGATCATGTACTGATATACAGTAAAAGCAAAATCTAGAATGGTAATGAGGTAACCCATTTGCTCACCCTTTTTTCGTCGTGATTGCTACTCTTCTATGACACTCGAAATCGTACCCTGGATATCGACATGGTCAGGTGTGCAGACAAAAATCGTATCTCCTACTTTTTGAATGTCACCGTTCAGCGCGTAGACGGTACCGCTTAAAAAGTCGATGATCCGCTTCGCCTGCTCCTTTTCCACACGATGCAGATTCACAACAACAGGGCGGCGATGACGCAGATTGTCTGCGATATCTTGTGCATCGCTGTAATGGCGGGGTTCACAGAGGATCAAGCGAATCCCCTCCTTTTCCCTAGCCTGAAACGGCACTACATTGTTGGTACGTCCAGTTGTTTGCCGTTTGGCAGAAGCATCCTGCTCCTCACGATGCTCTTCTACGGTTTCTTCGATGTATTCCTCGCTCTCCAACCCCAAGAACCCCATCAGTCGATTCATGACTCCCATTCGCCTTCCTCCTCTCTCTAATGCGCTTATGTATCGTCGTTCATTTCTTACTCAGGCTTGACCAGTACCGAGCCGAGCCGGATATATGTCGCTCCCTCTTCAATCGCAACCTCAAAGTCGCCGGACATTCCCATCGACAGCTCTGTAATCTCTGCATGGGGAAAGCTCCATCCATTGATGCGATCTTTCCACTCCGCCAGCCCGCGAAAAACGAAACGTGCCTCTTCTTGATTATCGACAACAGGCGCCATAGTCATTAATCCAACGATCTTTATATGTTTCATATTACTGGTTTCCTGCAAAAAAGCCAATACGTCATCAGGACTAAGCCCAAATTTTGTCTGTTCTCTGGAAATATTGATCTGTAAAAAGCAAGAAACGACCTGATTCAACGCTTCTCCCCTTTTATTGAGCTCCTGCGCCAGCGCAACCCGATCCAGTGAATGAATATAGGCAAAACGTCCGACAACATCTTTTGCCTTGTTCGTCTGAAGATGACCGATAAAGTGCCAGATGCCTCTGTCACCGTACTGCTGGTATTTGGGGAGGGCGTCCTGCAGGCGATTTTCGCCAATATGGTCGACGCCTATGGCAAGCAGATCGCTGATCGTTTCCGCTCCCACGTATTTGGTTACTGCAATGATTTTGACGTCCTCCCGCTTGCGATTGGATCTCTCGCAAGCAGCCTGGATTCTTTTTTCGATCTCGTCCAAGCGCAGCTTCAATACTTCCTGCTCCGTGCTCATGTTGTTCACTCCACTCCTTTACCCTGTCTCCAGCCTATATAGGAAGCCATCCTGCCTGTTGTCCCTTTTTCCCGCGCTTCCTTGCGATGGGAAAAAAACAGGTCGGTACGGCAGCTTGTACACCAATCCGTCATGAGAATATGGGACGCTTCCACGCCTGCTTCCAGCAAAACGAGTCGGTTCAAACGGCGCAAGTCTAGCATCCAACGATCTTCCTGCTCTGCTGGCCTAACCGCCGACTCCCAGTCCCTGATCTTGTCACGCACCTGCTCCATGATACGCTCATCCACTTCGTAGCAGCATCCGCCAATCGAAGGCCCGATGGCTGTGAGCAACTGATTCGGTTTGGTCCCTGTTCGCTCGGTAATCGCCTGTACCATTTCCTCGGCAATACGCTGAACCGTTCCCTTCCATCCGGCGTGTGCCAAACCAATCGCCCCTGATTCGGGAGCCAGAAAATAGAGCGGGACACAATCCGCATAAAACGTGGTTAGCAGAATATCGGTTTCCATCGTATATAAGCCATCTTTTGCCGCAATCACATCGTGGAGGCTTTCTCTGCCCGCTCCACCGGCCATGACCTGACATACCTGGTTGCCATGCACCTGGTCCGCGCACGTCCAGGCGTCAAAAGGCATTTGCAGCGCTGCGGCCAATTGACGCCGGTTCGCCACGACCTGTTCAGGTTCATCGCCGACATGCAAGCCGAGATTGAATGAATCATACGGCTGTCCGCTTGCCCCTCCCGTCCGAATCGTAAAACCGGCTGCCAGGCCGGGGAAGCGCTCCTCCCACTCCTGTAGATGCATGAGTGGTTTTTGCTCGTCTCGAACAAACGGTTCCTTCATTCTTTCACCTTCCCTCATATGGCTAATCATACCATAGCCGAAAAGAAAAGAAAGGCTAACCCTGCCTTTCTTCCGCGCCTCATCCATACTCGTCAGGACTGGTATTTTTCGTTTCGACCCGCAAGGTTTCCTCCATGCGTACCAGCACCACGTCCTTGCCGATTTTCACAATATTACGCCAGGGAATCACGTAATCATTGCCAGAGGAGAAAAAACCAAGGAATTTTCCCGGTCCTGGTATGACAATGGACTCCACGCGACCATGGCGAAGATCAATCTCCAGATCCGATATTTGCCCCAGACGCTTGCCATCCAAAATATTGACCACTTCTTTTGTTTGGAAGTCAGATATTTTCACCATTGATGACCTCACCTACTTTTCTTGCGTTACTTCAGTATATGAAACGATTGGGGAATATGTCCGTTGACATGTTGGGTGAAACAAAAAACCCGGACGGATACTAGATCTCCGCCGGGCTTGCTTTACGTAACTGCTTACGATTGAACATGCTTTTGCATATGGGCGATGGCCGCTTTCTCCAATCTGGACACTTGGGCTTGCGAGATCCCGATTTCTTCGGCGACCTCCATTTGCGTTTTTCCCTCGTAAAAACGCATAGACAAAATCATTTTCTCGCGCTCGCCCAGGCGCTGCATGCCTTCCCGCAACGCGATCTCCTCGACCCAGGTCACATCCTTGTTCTTCTCGTCGCTGATCTGATCCATGACGTAAATCGGGTCGCCGCCATCCTGGTAGATCGGCTCAAACAAAGAGACCGGGTCCTGAATGGCATCTAGAGCAAAAACCACGTCTTCCTTGGCTACATTCAGCTCTTTGGAAATCTCCGTGATGGTCGGTTCGCGTGAATGCTTGTTCGTCAGATTGTCGCGCACCTGCAGCGCTTTGTAGGCGATGTCCCGCAGCGAACGGGAGACGCGGATCGGATTGTTGTCGCGCAGATAGCGGCGAATCTCTCCGATAATCATGGGAACTGCATACGTAGAGAACTTTACATTTTGCCCTAAATCAAAGTTGTCAATCGCTTTCATCAATCCGATGCAGCCCACTTGAAACAAATCGTCCACGTACTCTCCACGATTGTTGAAACGCTGGATCACGCTAAGTACCAGACGCAGGTTGCCGTTGACCAGTTTTTCACGGGCTGCCAGTTCGCCGCTTTGCAGACGCTCGAACAATTCTCTCATCTCTTTGTTGGTCAGTACCGGAAGTTTGGAGGTATCTACCCCGCATATCTCCACCTTATTGCGCGTCACGTCTTTCCCTCCTCGAAGCAAGAAAAGTTCCTAACCCGGTTGTCTTGAAAGGCCGCGTGCTGACGCGTGGCCGACGAGAGAGTGGCAGTTACCACTATCTGGCTCGGTGTTAGGAACAGTATCTCCTTCGATTGGGAAAATATGCGTTAGACCATTTTGTTGAATTCTTTTCGCAACCGTTTTATAATTCGCTTTTCCAGCCGGGAAATATAGGACTGGGAGATGCCAAGCAGGTCGGCTACGTCCTTCTGCGTCTTCTCTTCCTCGCCTGCGAGGCCAAAGCGCAGCTCCATGATGATCCGCTCGCGCTCCGAGAGCTTATCCAGCGCTTTTTTCAACAGCTTGCGATCTACCTGGTCCTCGATGTTTTTATAGATCGTATCGTTTTCCGTCCCGAGTACATCCGACAACAAGAGTTCATTGCCATCCCAGTCGATGTTCAATGGTTCGTCAAAAGAGACCTCGGAGCGAATCTTGTTGTTACGGCGCAGGTACATTAAGATCTCGTTTTCGATACAGCGGGACGCGTACGTAGCCAGCTTGATGTTTTTATCGGGATCAAAGGTGTTCACGGCCTTGATCAGGCCAATCGTACCGATGCTGACGAGATCTTCGATGTTGATCCCTGTGTTTTCAAACTTGCGCGCAATATAGACGACGAGACGCAAATTGCGTTCGATCAACATCGCCCGCACGGCTGGATCGCCTGACGGAAGCCGTACCAAAAGCACTTCTTCTTCTTCTCGGGTCAGTGGTGGAGGTAGGGCCTCACTCCCGCCGATATAGTAGACTTCTTCTGCTTTTGCACCAATCCACATCAGGAAACGGTACCAGGTTAATTGGAGTTGTAGGCGAAGTTTTACGTACATGATTAGCCCTCCTGTTCGAGAATTACGATAGGTTCTTGTGAATAGGTCTCCATCATTGCGGGATGGACGATGGCTTGATACTTGCCGTCGGCAGCGAGCGGAATGGGATTGAGGCCAATCAGCACTTTCTGAGTCACGTAGTGCTTGCCGTCTTGTACAAGCGTCACGGAATCCGGCTTTACCGCAAGTAGAAAATCCATCCCTCGCGATACACTCCGGTAAGGAATCAGGCGTACACGGGGTTGCCATTCTTGGGGTAAATCCTCCCAGCAGCCGTCCAACTTTTCCCACACTCCACCGTTTTCATCAGCTTGTCGGAGAAGCGGCGGCGGCAAGAGATGAGCGAGCATGCGCGTCTCCATGATCATGACTGGAATCCGCGTGATCGGTTCATGCAACTGGTTTCCCGTGTCTATCAGCCCTCGGCAAATGATTTTTTCCCCCTGCAGTGTCACCACCACATCTGCCAGGAAGGCTTCCATTCTCCTAGGCTCCTGGATCGCCTGATAGCTTTTGCGGCCCAAAACAAAAACAAGCGCAAATCCGATGACGAGAATGGCCAGCGTAGGCTTGAATCCCACACCAAACCCATCGTTGTGCGTGACCACCAATCCACCCAGAATCTCGCTTTGGGGAGCGAGGAAATACTGTAAACCAAACACCCCGCCTCCAAAGACAAAGGAGACAAAATAAAAAATGATCAGATTCTGCGTGAATGCCCATATGCGCTTGTTGCCAAAAGCAATCCACAGGATCACGATGGAGAAAAGCAGCTTGACCGGCCATTGGTACATCATCGAGAAGGTCGGGAAAATGAAAAAAAGCACATACAACGAGCCGCATACAGAAGCAGTGAGAATCCTCCACCAGACTACGCGCTCTTTTCGAAAAAACGCTGTGAACCAGAGTAATAAGGTATCAATCGCGATGTTGAGGAGTAAAATAATATCAAGATACACAATCACCTTGAAATCCCTCCATTCTGGACACATCACGAAGGACGCTTCTTCCGGTTAAAAGCAGTATATATCAATGTGTATGTAAAATCTGTCAATTCTTGACGGACTTTTTTTGGATTTTTTGTAGAAGATTTATGCTGTTACTAGTGGCCTTTTTTCTTTTATGGTGGTCGTCGGGCTGTAGCGTTGGGGGAGGAAAAAGGGAAAATGCTTCAGGCGGGTTGGGATCAATGCTTAAGGGTCATTCCCTGGCCGCCTCCCGCTCCAAAGGAGGAACCGCGGCCAAAAGCAGCCGTCTCTAGGAAGTGATTCAGGGTTGTCCGCTAAAAGCATGTTCCACCTTTTCCGCTCCGGCTTGGTCAAGATCCCAAATGCCTTTCGCTTTTTTCCCTTTATCCTCAGCCAGCTTTTCCAGGTCCCCTGGCCATTTTAAAACTGACATCCCCATAAAGATTGATATTTTCAACGAAAAAAACCTTGCCTCTTTTCACAGAGACAAGGTTTTTGTATGTTGTTCATTATTTTTACTTTTTATTGCGTCGACGATTGCGCAGGAATGCTGGAATGTCCAGGTTGTCCAGATTGCTCATCGTGAAGAAGGATTTGTCTTCCTCTTCTTCTTTGGCGCTGCTAGCCCGATTGGAGCTAGGATTTTGCGAGATTGGAGTTGGACGATTCGGCGTTGCCGCTGCCTGTTGTGGACGGCGTGCAGCACTAGACTGCCGTTGTTGGGCATCTTCAAAACCGGTGGCAATCACGGTCACAACCAATTCATTTTTCAGATCTTCATTGATCACGGCACCGAAGATCATGTTGACGTCCGGATCGGCAGCAGAAGAAACAATATCCGCTGCTTCGTTTACCTCGTACAAGCTAAGGTTGGTACCACCGGTAATATTCATCAGGACCCCGCGAGCACCGTCGATGGAAGTCTCCAGCAATGGGCTGGAAATTGCACGGCGTGCAGCTTCCGCTGCGCGGTTCTCACCGCTGCCTACCCCGATTCCCATCAGGGCAGAGCCGCGCTCGGTCATGATCGTCTTCACGTCGGCAAAGTCGAGGTTAATCAATCCAGGCGTCGCAATCAGGTCAGAAATACCTTGAACCCCTTGACGCAGGATGTTGTCCGCCTCACGGAAGGCTTCGAGCATCGGTGTGTTTTTGTCAACAATTTCCAAAAGTCGATCATTTGGAATCACGATTAGTGTATCCACTTTTTCCTTCAAAGCAGCAATTCCCAATTCACCCTGGCTGGAACGCTTGCGACCCTCGAAGGAAAACGGACGGGTAACCACGCCTACTGTCAACGCTCCCAATTCTTTGGCGATCTCCGCTACTACTGGAGCCGCGCCTGTGCCTGTACCTCCACCCATGCCTGCAGTAACAAACACCATGTCTGCACCGCGCAGAGCGTTCTCAATCAAATCACGGCTTTCTTCCGCAGCTTTTTTACCGATATCCGGATTCGCGCCTGCACCCAGTCCACGGGTCAATTTTTCACCGATTTGCAATTTAATGTCCGCATGGGACAGCTGAAGAGCTTGCGCATCCGTGTTAAGCGTAATAAATTCGACACCACGCAGGCCGCCTGCAATCATTCGGTTGACCGCGTTGCTTCCGCCACCGCCGCAACCAATTACCTTAATTCGCGCATAGGATTCCATATCCATATCAAATTCCAGCATATTGCTAGTCCTCCCCAATTCAACATAAGAAAACCTCGATGTGAGGCATATTCAAGGATGAGCGACCGCATCTAGCGGCAGGTTTTTCTTGTTGTTAAATAAACTCACTAAACCAGTTTTTTACCTTTTCCATCAAACCGCCGTTGTCTCTAGGCTTCGGTGCGGCTTGCTTTTTCTGGGTGCCCTTGAAAGAGGGGGTGACACTTATGCTGCGGCGCTCCATCAACTGCAAGGCATACTGAATCAGGCCTACTCCCGTGGTGTAGGCAGGGTCGCGAACTCCGATGTAGTCTGGTATCGCGATACGAACAGGAGCATCCAGTTCTTCCTTTGCCAACTCCAACATTCCAGGCATTGCGACGGTACCCCCGGTGAGCACATACCCTCCGGCAATTTCGTCGCGATACCCCAATTTGTAGACTGCTTCCTCTACTAGTTGGAATATTTCGGCGGCACGTGGCTCAATAATATTGGCCAAATCCACTTGTGTAAACTGCTTTTCTACGTCACTACCAATACGGTTGACCTTGAATTTGACATCCTCCGATGCCTCATCAATCAAGGCGCAACCGTTCTTCGTCTTCACCCGGTCCGCAACTTCCGTATGTGTACGTAATCCCAGTGCGATATCGCTAGTAATATGATCGCCGCCAATGCCAATCACGGTAGTGGCAGCCAATTTACCCTGCTCGAATACACCGATCGTGGTAGATCCAGCACCGATATCTACAAGGACGACACCCATGTTCTTGTCATCCTTGGAAAGAGCGACTGTACTTGCAGCCAGTGGTTGTAGAAAAATACCAGCAACGCGCAGGTTGGTGCGTTGAGCGCAACGCACGATGTTATGTACAACTGTTTTGGATCCGGTTACAATGGTTCCTTCCATCTCCAACCGAACACCGATCATCCCGCGTGGGTCTTTTATACTCCCTTGTCCGTCGACAATATACTCCTTTGGCACTACTTCGATAATCTCCCGATCTGGTGGGATCGCGACGACCTTCGCGGCTTGAATGACGCGTTGGATGTCTTCTTCCCGTATCTCACGGTCCTCGCTAGATACAGCGACAACCCCTTGTGTTTCATGCAGCTCGATATGATTTCCGGTGATTCCTACATATACTTCTTCGATTGAAACGCCCACCATGCGTTCAGCATGGTCGACAGCTTCCCGGATGGCATGCACGGTTTGGTCAATGTCGACGATGACACCCTTTTTAATCCCTTCCGAATGCGACTGGCCGACACCGATGATGTTGATGGAACCGTTGTTGACTTCGCCGATCATAACGCGAACTTTGGAAGTCCCAATATCTAGGCTGACGATGAGTTCATTGCTTACCAAACCTGTGACACCTCCCCTGCTACGTCTTCTGTCTTGTATTCATGAGAACACCTGCATATTTTATTCCACACAGGATTACCATTCCCTTTTTTTCATCTTGAATTTTTGTAAAAATATGACCTTCTTCCCAGTTACTCGTCCCTATTCTTCCTGATTGATCCACCGAGATAGAACTATTCTCCTGATTACCGCCAAATTATTGAACAATCGAACGCCAAAGGCAACGATGGCAGCCAGGTACAGATCGATGCCCAAGAAACCGCCGATAAAGGCAAGACCTGCTGCGAATAGCGTATTGAAGAAAAAACCGGACAAGAAGATACGCACATTGAACGTGCGTTCCAGGAATGAACGAATTCCTCCAAAGATTGTATCTAATCCTGCCAACAATGCGATGGAAAGATAGCTACTATACTCCTGAGGCACACGCCAATCCAGCAAAAAGCCGACGACGAGACCGACGATCAGTCCGAAAAGCGGGAGCCACATGGTTACGAATCTCCTTTTTCTTTCACCGTTTTCATGAAGCGGATGTAACGTTCTTCTGTGTTGGCTGGGATCATCAGATTATCCTGCTTCTCGGCAATTACATGTTTATTGGAAAGCTGAAAGTACTCCTCCACACCTTCCAGCTTCAAGGCTGACAACAGAACTTCAGGTTCTCCCAATGCCTTCATCTCATAGGGAGGTTGAACCGTTCTTGTGTCGATCTGTATCACATCCCCTACATTGCGAATGGCAGTCGTGGAAATCAACCGGTGTCCATTGACGGAAACGGCTTGCGCACCGTTCGCAAAAAGGATGTTCACTAGCCATCGCAAATCCTCGTCATCAATCGTATATCCACCAATCACTGGCGGCGGCACATGCTCGTCCATCATGTGCTCATCGTACACTTGATCCACGATATTGAGGACGATCCCGGGTCCTTCTACTGCAACCATCCCACCCATTTTTCGGTTGCGTGCCAACTCTTCCCTCATGACAGAGAGGCTCTCGTCCTCACTCAGTGAAGTCTCATACTGATAGTACAATTGATTGTACTTGGAGATGTCGGCTAAAAGGTTTTTATGTTTTTCCAGCTCTTTTTGCAGTGAGGCCCGAAGTTCGGCGATGCTTCTTGATTCCTTGTGCACCGGGTCCAGACTGCTGCGTAACTGTACAGTCAACATCACACCTATGATAGCACTAATAATAGCAAGAATAAACGTGATTTTACGGCTTTTTTGCAACATGATTATACGCATCCTTCAATTAGGAGTGTTTGGATTTGGCATCCCCCACGAAAGCTGGCAATTGAACAGAAGATTGCTTGGCAACATCGATTTGTACGAAATCCTGTAAAGTTTGCAATACTCCCCCAGGCAGGTTCAAAGCCCCCTCCAAGGTTGCCGGGTCGCCAATCGCCGAGACTACAAAAGGCGCGGCTGATTTGACCCCGTTGACGATAATAGTCGGACCGATACAACGGATCGAGGAATTACTCACCAGACGCTGTCCATTGATGCTGATCGCCTCCGCTCCAGCCAAGCGCAGCTCATTGACGACGAGACGCACATCGTGTTCATGCACGATGTAATTGGTGATATCTGGGCTAGACGCTGCGTGTTGCGAATCCTGCATGGTGACCACGATACCAGGTCCTTCCACGGCGACCACACCGGCTTGCATCCGCGCCGCATCCAATTGGCTGAGGATCTGTGCTGCTTCTTCTTTGCGGTTCGCCATCGCTTCCTCGACCTTCCCGACCTGACGCTGCAAATCGAGCAGTTGATTCTCAAGATGTCGATTCTGTTCTTTTTCCGACAGAATCCGTTCGTTCAGTTGGGTCTCCTGCTGGAAAAGCTGATCGTTCATCCGTTCTTTCCGCATCAACTTGGTCGTTTCAATGGAGGTCGCTACCAGAAACCCGGTACAGAACGTCACGATGGTCAAATACACGTGAAACTTGTTGCGACGATTCATTTTCTGCTTTCCCCTTTTGCTAGTTTACTGCGGATTTTGGGCTTGTCCTTCGTGGTCGGGCAACGGAACAGCTTCTTCTCCCTTCCCGTAGGGGACAAACCAGGGCTGCTCAAAGAGCGACAGCACACCCTTGGAATCACTCGGCAATTCCTTCACGATCGCCGGATACCAGTTCATCATCTTGTCCAATTTGTAGACGACACTGCGCACCTCATTGCCGTCTCGCATGAAAAGACGCACACGCTGTTTATCATACACGGTTGGAGTCAGTGCGATATCGGAAATTTCACCCAATACCGCTGGCGAAAGTCTGGCGAGCGATTTGGCCAGATTAGGAAGCAGCTCTGGCGAAGACCAGGAGCTGATCAGGGGCCTGTCCACCACACGCTTGGAAAAGTCTGCCTGTTTCAGGACATAGCCGTTCTCGAGGAGCGGGTAGCGGGTTCCATCCTGTCCATTCCAGAAAGCGACACGTTTTAATTCTGTCACATGCAACTGAATGACACCTGGAAAATCACGCGTCAAAGAAACTTCCTTGATTCCTTCGAGCGGCTTAAGATTGTTTCTTACGCTTCCTTCCCAGACATTGAGGAATTGCATGTCCAAGGTCAAGCCAGACTCGGCAACAATTTCTTCCGCCGTGTAGATGTCATTGCCGAAAACCTGGATTTCCTGCACCTTGCTGTAAGGTGAGCGGATAAATACAACGATGAGAACTGTAAGAAAAAAAAGCACGAGTAGTATTATAAGTTTGCGGTTTCCCCTGCGGCGGGGACGTTGTTGCTTGACTTGCGGAATGCGTTCTTCGAATACCGCCATCGCCCTACCATCCTCGCTCATGCTAGGCATCTTCGCCTGCAATTGTCCATCGCCCAAAATGATGGGAATGGAAATTTTTGTTACTATAAAAAAACAGGGAAAGCGGCATAGCTGTATGCCGCTGATCGTTCCCTTCCTATATCGACACCCGTGTAATATCGGCACCAAGCTGGTGCAACTGTTGCTCTAGTCGTTCATACCCCCGGTCGATATGATGGATCTGGTTCACCGTAGTGACCCCTTCAGCAGCCAGCCCCGCCAGAACCAGTGCTGCTCCTGCCCGTAGATCTGTCGCTTCCACACTCGTCGCTGTCAATTTATTCGTGCCACGAATGATGGCTGAACCCAGATCTACGTATATGGATGCGCCCATTCGCGCCAATTCATTCACATGTTTAAATCTTCCCTCAAATATCGTCTCTTTGATGACGCTCGTTCCTCTCGCTTGTGACAGGAAGACCATTAGCTGCGCCTGCAGGTCAGTAGGAAATCCTGGGTATGGAGAAGTAATGATCCGGTCGTAGGCGCGAGGACGTGAGGTGCTTTTGATTTCCATTATATCATGGCGGGTTTTGATTTCAACACCGCAGCTACGCGCAACCTCAATCAATGCCGTCAAATGCTCCGGTATCGTATTGGTCAGCTCAACATGCCCCTGTGCGACTCCGACGGCCAATAGGAATGTACCGGTGACGATTCTGTCGGGGATAATCCGATAGCTGACGGAACGTAGCCTGGGAACGCCGTTGATTTCAATGGTGTCTGTACCTGCGCCCCGGATGCGGGCCCCCATCGCATTGAGGAAATTCTGCAAATCCACGATCTCCGGTTCTCTGGCTGCATTGCAGATGCGCGTTGTTCCTTTTGCCAGAACCGCTGCCATCATGATGTTTTCGGTCGCACCCACGCTTGGAAAGGAGAGGAAAATATTGGTCCCGCGAAGCTGCTTCGCCCGAAATGTGATGTAGCCTTCCGATTCTTCGATTTTCGCTCCCAGTGCAGTCAAGCCTGCCAGATGCAGATCAATGCGTCGCTCTCCAATATCACATCCGCCGGGTCGAGAGATCGTAACCTCCCCTAGACGTGCCAGCAAAGGTCCTGCAAGGAATATGGAAGATCGCATCTGGCCCATCAAGTCATCCGGGATCATCGGGAGTGCGACAGATGTCGTATCTAGGTCGACACACCCGTCATCAAGCCTGGTTTTCGCTCCCAAGGCTGTCAAGATCTCCAGCATGACTTCAATGTCTCGCAGATGGGGAACATCATAGATATAGAATTGCCCTTCCGCCAATACAGCCGCAGCCAGAATCGGAAGAGCAGCGTTCTTAGCTCCTTGGATCCGAAGCGAACCGGACAGAGGTCTTCCGCCTTCGATCGCAAAAGTCTCCAAACTTTCACCTCCGTGTTACCCCTCGCCCACCACCAGCACTTCTGGATGCATGTCGACCCCGAACTTTTCGTGGATCGTGTCCTGAATGTGTTTGATCAAGGTGAGGACGTCGGCTGCCGTTGCTCCTCCACGGTTGACGATAAAGTTGGCATGAATCTCCGAGACTTGAGCTCCTCCGTATCGATATCCTTTCAATCCCGCTGCCTCAATCAATCTTCCGGCATGATCTCCCGGGGGATTGCGAAATACGCTGCCAGCACAAGGCATCTGCAAAGGCTGTGTCTGACGCCGCCGCTCCTTGTTAGCTGCGAGTGTGGCCGCGATCTGCTTGCGATCACCCTGCTGCAGGCGGAAGCGCGCCTCTACGACAATCCCTTTTTGTTGCTGCAGTAAAGATGTCCGATAGCTGAAGTTCAATTCCTCGTTGGTCAACACTTTCATATCGCCACTCTCAAAGAGGATCTCGGCATCAATGAGAATACGTGAAAGATCCGATCCGTGCGCGCCTGCATTCATATAGACAGCGCCGCCTACCGTACCAGGAATGCCTCCCGCAAATTCCATACCTGTTAATCCCATTTTCCCTGTTTCCATCGCCAGGCGGATCATGGAATATCCGGCACCCACACACACCTCTTCCCCCCTGAATTCGCAGTGACTCAAGCCCTCAGTCACCTTGAGCACGGCTCCTCGTATCCCTCTGTCCCTCACCAGAAGGTTGGAACCGCGCCCGATTACTCTCCAAGGAATATTATGGCGATGGAGAACTTGCAAGGCGGTCTTCAAGGATTTCTTATCCTTGGGTTGGATTAACAAATCAGCAGGACCCCCGATCCGCCATGTCGTATGATTGGCGAGAGGTTCATCGGTCCACACTTTATCGATCCCTGCTTGCTTTAACTCATCCGCAATTTGTTTCATTCGTGAACCTCCTGATACACATCTAGGTCGGATACAGCTCTTATCACGTGTTTGCTCCATACTATGCGAACGCCCAGATCGGCGTGACAATCGCCCATCCGATCATTTTTTTCTGGCAATTTCCTGTAGATGCCGCACGATCTGCGCTGCAGCATCAGGCATTCCGAGTGAGAGTGAACCCTTGCGCATTTCTTCCCACTCATTCGGGTCATCGAGCAGTTCAGACAGGACAGAAAGCAAACCTTCTCCTGTCAAGTCACGCTCCACAATCACACGAGCAGCATGGGCCCGCTCCAAGCCACGAGCATTTTTTTCTTGATGATTATTCGTCACATAAGGAGACGGAATCAGAATCGCCGGTATCCCTAAAGCCGTGATCTCAGCCAGCGTAGACGCCCCTGCCCGCCCGACGAGCACATGGGTAGCGGCTAAAAGATCCGGCATATTATGGACGAAAGGAAGAACCGTAATGTTTGCCGGTACGGGTTTTTTTTTCTTCAACTCGTCCATTATCGTTTGGTAATGGACTTCCCCGGTGACGTATACGACATGCGTGCGCTCCAGTGCTCCCAGCTGCGGGATGACTGACAGCACAGCTTCATTAATGGCCCGGGCACCGCGGCTTCCTCCGATGATCAGCACAATCCGCTTGTCCACATCGATCCCCAAGAAGTCTCGCCCAGCCTGTTCGTTGCCATGCTTCACTTCGGTCGCACGAGGATTTCCCGTCAGCACTGATTTGGCTGCGGGAAACAAAGACAGCGATTCTTCAAAACAGACAGCCACTCTGCTAACTGACCTAGAGAGAAACTTATTGGTCAAGCCGGGTACGACATTTTGCTCGTGGATCATGGTCGGGATCCCCAGCTTCGCAGCCGCATACACCACAGGGCCGCAGACATATCCCCCAGTGCCAATGACGACGTCCGGTTTGAATTCCCGCAGCATGTTTTTGGAATCCTGGACCGCACGCCAAAATTTCCACAACGTCTTCACGTTTTCGAGAGTCAGCTTCCGTTTCAAGCCGCTGATTTCGACGGACTGAAACGGAATTCCCTCGCGTGGTACCAGGTTCGCCTCCAAGCCTTTTTTACTCCCAATATACAAAAAGGCAGCTTGCGGCATTTGACGAGAAATTTCTCTCGCAACCGCAAGCGCCGGATAAATATGTCCACCTGTACCTCCGCCTGTCAAAACGACACGCATTGCATTCACACCCTTTTTACCTGTATCGGAGAGCTAAGCTTCTTCTGTTACCTGCTTCGTATGCCCCCGTACTGTCTCTACCTCGAAAAGCGGGAAATGTTCAGCAAAACACCCACGCCCGTGAGGATCAGCGTCAAGGACGAACCCCCGTAGCTTAAAAACGGAAGCGTAATTCCCGTCACCGGAAACATTCCTGTCACAACGCCGATGTTGATAATGACTTGAATTGCGATCATGCTGATGATTCCAAGCGCCAGCAGGCTTCCGAACAAATCCGGCGCCGTGATCGCCGTGCGCATCCCTCTCCACAGCAGCAAAAGGAACAAGAGCAGAACCAGGGTACCGCCGATAAAGCCTAACTCCTCCGAGATGATGGAGAAAATAAAGTCATTGTACGGCTCCGGCAAATACAGATGCTTTTGCCTGCTCTGCCCCAGTCCCAATCCCAAAAGGCCACCTGGGCCAATCGCATACAGGGATTGAATGATCTGATAGCCCGCTCCGAGCGGGTCGGACCAGGGATCGATAAACGACGTGATTCGCTTGATTCGGTACGGAGCGGAGATGACCAGACCGATGAAGCCAGCGACACCGATCATGCCCAGACCGACGAAGTGGCTGATCCTCGCTCCGGCAGCGAAGATCATGACGATGGCAGTCCCCATCAAGACAGTCCCGGTGCCCAAATCCGGCTGAAGCATGATCAGGGCAAAACAGATCAGGGGAATCCCCAAGGCAGGAGCCAATCCCTTGCGAAACAGGACGATTTGCTTTTGATTGTCGGAAAGCCATTTTGCCAGGAAAGCAACGACGCCCAGCTTGGCGAATTCCCCCGGCTGGATTCCGAATGCGCCGAAGCCAAGCCAGCTTTTGGAGCCGTTTACCTCGATCCCGATGACGAGAACAATCACCAGAAGCCCTAGACTCAGAAGAAAACCGGGCTTGGCCCATTGCTTCCACACCCAGTAATCAACATTCATTGTGATATACATCGATGTGATGCCGAGAACGGCAAAAATCAACTGCCGCTTGGCGAAGAAATAGGGATCATTGAACTTTTGCGCTACGATGGCACTCGCGCTGTACACCATTACGATTCCAATTCCCAATAAAAAAAGTGTTGCAAAAATAATTACGAAGTCGGGAGCAGAGCGAACCTTGCTCATGGGGGCAGGTCATCCTTTCTCATTGCGTCCCGAACTTGTTGATTGATCCTATTTCCGATGCTGCGGGACGTTATGCTAGGCTTGTTTTAAGTCTATGCACCTCGTCCTTAAACATGCTCCCCCTGACTTCAAACGAAGGAAACATGTCCCAGCTCGCACACGCTGGGCTGAGCAAAACGACGTCACCCGATACGGCCAACTGTGAAGCTGTCAGGACGGCTTTTTCCACAGTATCGACATGGACTCGCTCTTTAATCCCTGCTTCCTTGGCTCGTTCTAACAAGATCCCGGCAGTCTGTCCCAAAGCAATGACTGCTTTCACCTTTCCTTGGATCACCGGGATCAATTCCTTGAAGTCAATCCCTCTATCCAATCCGCCACAGATCCAGACCACCGGCTCTGTACACGCCTGCAATGCGCGGGAAGCCGCTTCTGGGTTCGTCGCCTTGGAATCATTAAAATATTTGACCCCATGGATGCTGGTCACGTATTCCATGCGGTGCTCGACACCCGGGAATGTCGTCAACACCTGTGCGATTGACTGCTTGTCCGCACCTGCCAGAAGGGCAACCAGTATCGCTGCCAGAGCATTGTCCACATGCGGCACTGTGATCTCATCAAGGGCGATGATCTCCTCTTGTTTCCCTGTCCCGTCCGCATAGACGATCATGCCATCTCGTACAAAAGCTCCACGCTCCACCGGATTTTGCTTGCTGAAAAAGTACTTGCTCCCCTCCAGGGCTTCAAAATGCGGCAATAGCTCCGGCTGGTCGTTCGGCAGAATCGCAATATCGTCCTTTGTCTGATGGGCAAACATCTTCAGCTTGGCATCCAGGTACGCTTCCAGCGAGTGATGATAATCGAGGTGAGCAGGGTACAAATTCATCAAAACGCCAATACGTGGCCGAAAGCTGGATGTACCCGCCAATTGAAAACTGCTCAACTCGGCTACCAGCCATTGCTCTGGAGTAGCCGTCTGTGCCAGCCCGCACAGCACTGTGCCGATATTACCTCCGACCAGGGAATCGACTTCTGCTTGCTGCAAAATGAGCCCCACGAGCGTCGTCGTAGTCGTTTTTCCATTGGACCCTGTGATCCCGATGATCGGGGCTTGGGAGATCTGGTAGGCAAGCTCCACTTCTGTAATGATCGGAATACCCAGCCCCATAGCCCTGGCCACGGGAGCGGCTTCGTACGGAATCCCCGGATTCTTCACAACCAGAGATACCCCGGCATGGATCAAGTCATCCGGATGATAGCCGCAGATGACCGGAATGCCCAGTGCTTCCAGCTCTTCCGCTCCTTCTGCCTCCTCGCGCGGCTTCTGATCATTTACCACAACATGAGCACCAAAGCGGTGCAACAGTTTTGCCACTGCCACACCGCTTTTGGCCATCCCTAGAACTACAATATGCTGATCCCGGTAGTCAATCATTTAATCGTCACCACCTCAAGATATACGCCCAAGCCGGCGAAAAACATCCCAACCAGCCAGAACGTCACCACCACGCGCCACTCCGACCAGCCCGTCAATTCAAAATGGTGATGGAGCGGACTCATACGAAAAATCCGTTTCCCCCTCGTTTTGAAGGAGATGACTTGCAGGATGACAGACAGCGTCTCGACGACGAATACGCCGCCGATGATCGCGAGCAACAGCTCTGTCTTGGTCATGATCGCGATCCCCGCCAAAGCTCCGCCCAGCGCGAGTGAGCCGGTGTCCCCCATGAACACTCTTGCAGGATGGGCATTGAAAACGAGAAATCCGAGGACGCCGCCGACGACAGCCGCACTGAAAATCGCCGTGTCGTAGTTTTGTCCGAACCAGGCGATAATCGCATAGGCGCCGAAAGCAATCGCTCCTGTCCCTGCCAGCAAGCCGTCAAGTCCATCGGTAATATTGACCGCGTTGGTCGTCCCTACAAGCAGGAACAGTAGGAAAGGAAAATAAAAATACCCGAGTTCCAGGTTCCAAGGGGTGCCCGGCAGATGCAGGGAGGTATCATGACCCATCATGATCAAGAGGAGATAGGCACCGATTGCCAGCAGGATCTGTCCGGCAAATTTTTGTTTAGCCGTCAAACCGAGATTATGTTTTCTTCTGATTTTCAAAAAGTCATCCATGAATCCAATCAAACCGTAACCGAGCGTCACCAGCAAAAGAAAGGTCACTTCCATGGAGGAATTTGCAAACTTCAACACAGTAAATATAAGTGCCAAAAGGATGATGGTTCCACCCATTGTGGGAGTACCAGCTTTCTTTTGATGAGACTGAGGTCCTTCCTCCCGGATCGCCTGCCCAAATTTCAGGCGGCGAAGAAAGGGAATGAATAAGGGACCGATGAGTACGGCGATGAGAAACGCGGCGACGATCGTGACGATGAGTACGTTGTCAGCGAACATGCCCGACCCTCCTTTCTTTCGATGCTATTCAGACGCATCTCTCTCTATTCGTGGTAGTACTGGGCAATGGCTTCTCGCGCCACTTCACGGTCGTCAAACTGCAATACCTGATCCTTGATGATTTGGTACGTCTCATGCCCTTTTCCAGCTATGAGAATCACGTCATCCGGCTTCGCAAGGGATACTGCATGGAAAATGGCAGCGCGCCTATCGACCTGTGTGGTATAACGCCCCTGTTCCACGTCCTTCAATCCCGCGAGCATGTCGTCCAAAATAGCCTGCGGTTCTTCGGATCGGGGGTTATCAGAGGTTAAGACGCTGTAATCCGCATATTTTGTTGCAATCTTGGCCATAATTGGGCGTTTGCCTGCATCGCGGTCTCCACCGCAGCCCACTATGCACATGATCCGGCCTTTGGCAAATTGTTTAACGGTCTGCAACGCGTTTTCCAGACTGTCCGGCGTATGGGAATAGTCTACGAGCACAGCAAAAGGCTGCCCTGCCTCTACTGCTTCAAAGCGCCCGTTGACTCCTGGAATGGACTCCAGGCTGGCCTTGATTTGTGCCAGCGGAATGCCTTCCGCCAAAGCAGCAGCCATCGCAGCCAAAGCATTGTATACGTTGAATTTGCCGACTAGCTTGAGATGCAGATCGATCGTGCCTGCAAAGGTATTCGCGATAAAGGACGTTCCCTTGCTTGTAATCTTGATTTCGCTGGCAGACACGTCTGCCGCATGGTCGATGCCGTAGGTAATCACCTGAGCAGGCGTGACCATCGCAAAATGCTTGGAGGCTTCATCGTCTGCATTCAGTACAGCCGTTTTCATGCGATCCCACTCGTAGTGATTGCCGAGCTGGGCGAACAGCAGGGATTTGGCGAAGCGATAATTTTCCATCGTTTTGTGGTAATCGAGATGGTCCTGCGTGAGATTGGTAAAGACAGCGGTATGTACGTCACACCCGCGCACTCGACCTTGTTCCAGCGCATGCGAGGAAACCTCGATGATGGCGTAGTCTGTTCCCACTTCGCGCATGCGTCGAAAGCTTTTTTGCAAATCGATGACGTCAGGTGTGGTATTTTTCACTTCTTCACTTACATTGCCAATCCGCATGTGAATGGTACCGATCAGACCGGTCTGGTAATCATGATCGCTCAGGATCTTATCGATCAGATGCGTCGTCGTGGTTTTGCCATTCGTCCCGGTCACGCCGATCAGTTTCAATTCGCGGGTTGGAGATCCGTAAAAACGGTCAGCCAGAAGAGCCATCACTCTGCGCGTATCAGCCACCTGGATCACCGTCGCTTGACTTCCCTGGTTCACAGCAGGATCAAGCTCCTTCTCGGCTAGGATTGCTGCAGCACCCTTCTCGATAGCTTTGGCGGCAAAATCATGTCCATCGACCGTATATCCTGTCAGACAAATGAACAGGAAACCGGGCTTTACCTGGCGCGAATCTGCTGTCAAACCCGTTAATTCTATGCTGTCATCCCCTCGAACTTTTTTGTGTAACAGAGGTGAAAGCAGATCTCGTAACAACATGACAGGGCACCCCATTTTCCATTAGTATAGACAGAAATCTAGTGTTTTTTGCAAAGAGCGGAGGTGAGCGCTCGTAGAAAAGCCTTCTCTCCTCCGCCTCCAAAAATTCATTTTATAGCTAATTGCTTTATTTGTCACCAAGGTAGATGCGAATTTTTCCCCCGTCATCAATTTTCACACCAGCTGCCGGAGATTGGGAAATGACATATTTTCCTTTGCCGGAGACGACCAGCGGCAAGGTATCGTACAAAGTCGCGATGTCTTGCATGGTTTGCCCGACCATGTCTGGGACCTCAATCGGCTCCCTCTCGCCAAGAGCCTTGTTGATCTCTTTGGAAAGGCCGTCTTTGCGTGGTTGAACTTGCAGATGCTGGAGCGAGGATTCAATGATGCTTTTGACACTTGGAGCGGCAATCAGTCCCCCAAAAGCAAGGGCTTTGGGATTATCCACAGCGAAGTAGACCACGATTTGCGGATCATCCGCCGGAGCGAAGCCGATAAAGGACACGATGTACTCTCCATCGACGTAGCGGCCATTCCTTACCTTTTGAGCGGTCCCTGTCTTCCCGCCGACACGGTATCCCTCGATGTAGGCCCTTCCGCCTGTCCCTTTCGCCACGACGCTCTCCAGCGCATAACGCACCTTCTCGGACACCTCAGGCTTGATCACCTGCCTTACTTCTGTCGGCAATGTCCGTCCAATGACATCGTGGGTGACGCTGTCCCGCCACTCCTTGGCGACGTAGGGCCTCATCAGCTTTCCTCCGTTGATTGCCGCCGAGACCGCTGCCATTTGCTGTATCGGCGTCACCGATACCCCTTGACCGAAGGAGGTCGTCCCCAGCTCGACTGGACCCACTCGATCGAGTTTGAACAACAGCCCGTTCTCCTCGCCTATGAGATCAATTCCTGTCTTTTGACCAAATCCAAATTTCTTGATGTATTCAAACAGGCGTTCTTTTTGCAGCCGCTGTCCCATCGTCACGAATCCCGGGTTGCAGGAGTTTTCGACGACTTCCAGCATCGTTTCCTGTCCATGTCCTTGTCGCTTCCAGCAGCGCAGCCGCTTCCCTGCCACGGTGATGAAGCCCGGGTCATAAAACCCCTCATTCAGGTTGATCACACCTTCATTGAGAGCAGCTGCCAAGGTGACGATCTTGAACGTCGAGCCTGGCTCATACGTCTTCCAGATCGGCAGATTCCGGTTGTAGACTTCTGTTGCGTAGTCTTGGTACTGATCGGGATAAAAAGTCGGTCTGCTTCCCATGCCAAGGATCTCCCCAGTCTTGGGGTCCATGGCAATCGCGAGAACATCATCGGGCTCATACGCGACGACAGCCTGATCCAGCTCCCGCTCGATAAATGATTGAATCGTGCTGTCGATGGTCAAATACATGTCCATTCCGTCGATGGGTGCGACGTACTCCTCTGAACCGCCGGGCATGATGCGGCCTTTCGCATCGGATGGATAAGAAATATAGCCGTTCTTTCCTTTCAGAAAGGGGTCGTAGATTTTCTCCAGGCCCGTCAAACCCTGGTTGTCAATTCCTGTAAAACCAAGGATGTGGGCTGCCATGGTTCCATTCGGGTAAAAGCGTTTGGTGTCGCCGGCCAGATAGATACCCGGCAGGTTCATTTCCTGGATCTTTCTCGCCTTCTCTTCTGAAATCTTGCGGCCTCCCGGAATTCTATTATTGCTACTCTTTCTGACGGTGATCGCCTTAAGCACATCTTCTTCTTTTTGCCCCAGGATGACTGCCAACTCCTTCGCTGTCGCTTCTGGGTCCTTGATCTGCACAGGTACCGCGACGACAGTCGGAACCGTGATGTTCGTCACCAGTTCATTGCCGTTGCGATCCAGGATGCGGCCGCGGTTGGGCTGGAAATCGATGTTGCGTTGAAGCAAATCTTCCGCCATCTCTGCCAGCTTTGGACCTTCTATCATCTGTACATACCCCAATCGGGTAATCAATGCCGAATACAGGACGATGCCAACTACTAAAGCAACAAAAATACGACGGCGTACGGTAGCGTTGGATACTCGCAAACGAGTCCCCCCTCGAATAGGTTGTCTCTTTTCTACCCTATTCTTCGGGGGGACTCATTAGAACTACGGAGAGGCGCTCGTTTGGCCTGTATCGCCTTCTGCTGGCTTGTTGCCATTACCTTGGGTGTTCGCTTCCCCAGACTGCCCTTCTGGCCCTGCAGGGGTCTCTGGCGGAGCCTGGGAGTCAGGCGGAGCAGTACCGTCCTGCCCCTCAGGCACAGGCGTTGGCGAAGGCGGCTCTGATTCTGACTTCAGGGTGACCATCAGGGTTTCTCCGCCTTTTAGCGAAGTCCCCGGTTTGATGCTCTGTGCTTCAACGAAGCCCGAGCCTGTCGCATTGACCTGCATATGCAAAATGGAGGTGAACTCCAGCACATCCCGCAAGGATTTTCCTGTCAAATCCGGCATCGTCGTACCTTCTACACGATCCGTGATCAGGGTGACCTTCTGTCCGGAAATGACCTTGGTGAACGGTGCTGGATACTGCTCGACAATCTTGGTCCCCGTACCGACTACAGACACGTTCAACTCATCCTGTTTGGCTCGAAGCTGTGCTGTAGTCGTCGCCATATCGATAAACTTAGGCAGGGTCAGCTCCTTGACAGGTGGCAAGACAGGCTGCTGGGCAGCCGCTTGCTTCTTGTCCCCTCCCTTTACGGCCTGTATATCAGGCTGCTGCTGCAGGTACTGCAGGCTGCGTTCCATGATTGATTTGAAGATGGGAGCCAACATCTTCGAGCTGTACGAGAAGTAATCGACGTTCGTCTGTGGATCGTCGACGACGACATACACCAAAAGACGCGGGTCGTCCTTCGGAGCAAACCCGATGAAGGACGCGATGTAATGTCCTTCCAGGATTTTATTGCCTTCGTATTTTTGGGCTGTCCCGGTCTTGCCCGCCACGTGATACCCATCAATCCGGTACGCCTGCCCGGTACCTACTTCAGACGTAATAACCGTCTCCAAAATATCCCGTGTCTGCTTGGCCGTAGCCGTGCTGACAACGCGGCGGACGACTTCCCGCTCGCTGCGGTACGTGACGGCCCCTGTATGCGGATCGCGCATTTCCTTGATGATATGCGGCTTCAGCAATTCTCCGCCGTTGGCAATCGCTCCGACTGCAGCTACCTGCTGTATCGCCGTAACGGTCACCCCTTGTCCAAATGTTGTGACTGCCCAGTCACGGGGAGAACGGGGATTTTCCAGGTTGGCAATATTCCCCTTCTTCTCGTAGGGCAGTTCGATGCCGGTCAGGGAACCAATGCCGAATTTCTCGAAATAGGCTTTCAATTTCTCCAGTTTCAAACGTTCATAGCCCAAAATGACGAACATCACGTTACTGGAGCGCTGCACTCCTTGTAAAAAGCTGATCTTGCCCCAGCCCCTACCGTTGTTATGGTCGCGAATCGGCGTTTGTCCTTTGATCGTGTACGTTCCGGATTGATAATCTTCATTCGGGTTGAACATTCCTTCTTCAATCGCAGCGGCCAGGGTAATAATCTTGAACGTCGAGCCTGGCTCAAACATGGTCGTGACAGCGTGGTTCGTATAGTTGGTAATGCCGTTGTAGTATGTATTCGGATTAAACTGCGGGCGATTGCCCATAGCCAGAATCTCGCCTGTTTGCGGGTCGGAGACGACTACCATCAACCCTTTTGGATTAAACTCTTTCTCCGCGAAGTCCAACGCTTGCTCGACATAGTCCTGAATTTGCCTGTCGATAGTCAGGTAGACATTGCTGCCGTCCACCGCAGGCTTGTATTTTTGTTCCCCATCCGGAAGCTGGAAGCCGGCGCCATCCTTCATGATCGCCATTTCGCCCTTCTCGCCGCGCAGGTTTTCATCCAATTGAAATTCAAGTCCCATCTTAGGCTCATCTTCCAGATCCATATAACCCAGAACATGTGCAGCAAAACTGTTGTTGGGATAAAAACGGCGTGTCGTTTCCGTCAGATAGACTCCAGGAAGCTGGTTTGTCTTGACTTCTTCGCCGCTCGGCAATTTAGGATATTGGGCCAGTTCGATCTGTTTTTTCTGTTCTTCCGTGATCTTGTTTCCCCAGCGGCCGAACAGAACCACGTTGGGCTTGGGATTTGTCAACGATTTGTAAATGGATTCAAATGGCGCCCCCAATATCTTGGAAAGCGCGGTCGCCGTATAATATGGATCCTTCACATAATCCTGATCCTTATCATTTAACGGCTTCAATCGGGCGTTCACCGTATAGGCTTTGCCCTCGTATGCGAGAATCTCACCGTTGCGGTCCATGATCGCCCCGCGCTTGGGCTGCAGCGTCTTTTCCCGGTCCCACTGAGTCCGGGCGTAATCCATGATCTTGGCTGCTTCGACTTTTTGTAGCCACCAAAGCCGCATGCTAAGGCTGGAAAAGCCAACAATCACACATAAGGCAAATAAGAGAATCCGCCAGTTTACTCGTCGCTTCGTTTCCATTGTCATTCACTCCATACGCAAGACGTATTCCGCCATAACCATTATGCGGTTTGTTCGTCTTGCCTCTAGTAATATCGGGAAGTTCATGCCCAACGTTTACGTTTACACTCTTAGAAAAACTTGGCTTATCGCCAAGTCCAATAGCGAAAGCCTTAGTTTTTCTTATACTTTCATCCACTGTCGCGTTAGCGAAGATAAACTTCCTGAAAGTACAAGAAAAAAATGTTACTTGGCGAGTGGCAAGTAACATTATGGTTTCTGAGTTGATTGGCTTGTGCCTGCTGCTTGTACCGGGCTGACGACGGCTCCCGGTTTTCCGATCACATGCACTGCTTCGGAATTAAACACCATGCCTTGACGCTCCGCTTCGCCCTGGATACGATCCCGGTTGCTCAATTGCTCGATTTGGAGTTGCAGGGCGGCATTTTGTTCGGTCATCACCCGATTATCTTTTTTCACGCTCTGGATATCGTAGTTGTATTGGGAGATTTGCGAGTATCCCACCCCGACTAATCCCAGACCGGCGACGGTGACCGAGATCATCAACAAATAGAGTAATTTCTCCCCAGTAGGAATGGTCGGTTTTATTCGTATGGTTCGTTTGGTCTTCTTCACCCTACTGGTCTGCTGTTCTTGCTCCAGCTCCATCGCCAGGTTGCCCCGGTAGTAGTAGCTCACTTTTCTTACCCCCTCATCGAGCGTTTGTCATCATTTACAGTTTCTCAGCGACGCGCAGCTTAGCCGAACGCGCACGCGGATTGATTTCTAGTTCTTCTTCGGACGGCAAAACTGGTTTTTTCGTGATTACCTTGACGGTTGCCTTGTTGCCGCACACACAGATTGGAAATGCGGGCGGACAAGTGCATCCTTTGGACAAATCCTGATAAACCTGTTTGCAAATGCGGTCTTCCAGCGAATGAAACGTAATGACGCTTACTCTTCCCTGTGGGCGCAAAACCTCAATCGCATCGATAATCGCTTCTCTAAAGGCATCCAACTCATCGTTGACCGCGATGCGAATCGCCTGAAAGGTCCGCTTGGCCGGATGAGGGCCTGTCCTTCTGGCAGCAGCAGGTATCGCATCTTTAATCACTTCTACCAGCTCGCCTGTCGTCTCGATGGAACGTTTTTTTCGATATTCTACGATTTGCCGGGCAATTCGCCGGGAAAATTTTTCTTCCCCGTACTCCCAGATCACTCGAGCGATCTCTTCCTCGTCCCATTCGTTGATGATGTCATAGGCCGTTAACGGGGCCTGCTGGTCCATCCTCATGTCCAATGGCGCATCAGCATTGTAGCTGAAGCCCCGCTCACCCTCATCGAGCTGCGGAGAAGAGACTCCCAAGTCAAACAGAATGCCATCCACTCCATCCAGGCCCAGATCGTTCACAATATCTTTGAGATGGCGAAAATTACTCTTTACCAGTGTTACTCTATCCATAGCGGAAGAAAAGCGTTCACGCGCATGATCCAGAGCCCAGTCATCCTGATCGATGGCGATCAGTCGGCCATCCTCGGTAAGACGAGAGACGATCAAACTGCTGTGCCCAGCCCCTCCCAGTGTGCAATCCACATAGATGCCGCCAGGGCGGATGTTGAGACCTGCGACTGCTTCTTCCCGCAATACGGTTACATGATGAAACGACAAGATCGTCACTCCCGTTCTTCTTGCTGCTACAAATTGAAATCAACCAGCTTTTCGGCAATCTCTCCAAACGAGCCTTCTGACTCGGCAAAGTACGCCTCCCAGCGCTCCTTGCTCCAGACCTCGACGCGGTTGGATACGCCGATGACGACGCATTCTTTTTGAATCGCGGCGTGGTCTCGCAGATTTTGGGGTATATTTACCCTTCCCTGCTTGTCCCAGTCGCATTCAGTCGCTCCTGAAAAGAAGAAGCGTGTAAAAGCTCGGGCGTCCGCTTTGGTGAAAGGCAGCGTTTTGAGCCGCTCCTCCAGTTGCTTCCATTCGTCCAGCGGGTAAGCAAACAAGCATTGGTCCAAACCGCGGGTTATAACGAAGGAACTGCCCAGCCCTTCACGGAACTTCGCGGGGATGGTCAGGCGGCCTTTTTCATCGATGCTATGTTGATATTCACCCATGAACATGCCCGGTCCCCCCACTTTCCGATCAAGCGGCTCCACTTTCCCCCACTTTTCCCCACTTTGCTATCCCTATTATACAAAAAAAATCCCGCATGTGTATGCAGGATTTTTTCGTTTATTTTTTTTCCGGGAAAAGACGGTTTTCGCGGGACTATTCGACCCAGCTGTCCAGATATGCTTTTTGCTCTTCGGTCAATTTGTCGATGCCAATTCCCAGTGCTTCCAATTTGAATTGTGCAACCATCGCATCCAGCTCGTAAGGCACGTTCAGGACTTTTTTGCCGATGTTTTTGTACTGCTCGTTCACGTAAGCCAGCGATACCGCTTGCAGCGCGAAGGTCATGTCCATAATTTCGGCTGGATGTCCATCGCCAGCAGCCAGGTTCACGAGGCGGCCTTCTGCCAACAGATACAGTTTTCGACCGTCTGCCATGACAAATTCTTCAATGTCTTTGCGCACGATGCGCGTGGAAGTCGACATTTCCTTCAATTCCACTTTGTTGACTTCGACATCGAAGTGGCCTGCGTTGGACAGGATTGCGCCATCTTTCATCACTTCAAAATGCTCTTTGCGAATCACGTCGCGATTTCCGGTAACGGTCACAAAGTAATCGCCGTGTTTCGCTGCTTCGCTCATCGGCATCACTTCAAAGCCGTCCATGTAGGCTTCTACCGCTTTGATCGCGTCGATTTCGGTCACAATGACTTTGGCGCCAAGACCTTTCGCACGCATTGCAACACCTTTACCGCACCAGCCGTAGCCGACGACGACGACGGTTTTCCCTGCAACAACCAGGTTTGTCGTGCGGTTGATGCCATCCCAGACGGATTGGCCAGTACCGTAGCGGTTGTCGAACAGGTATTTGCAGAAAGCATCGTTTACCGCAACCATTGGGAATTCCAGCTTGCCTTCTTTTTCGAGGGCTTTCAGACGAAGGATCCCTGTCGTCGTCTCTTCCGCACCACCGCGTACTTGTGCGAGCAAGTCGCGACGCTCGCTGTGCAGGATTGTCACCAGGTCACCGCCATCGTCGATGATCAGGTCAGGGCGAGTTTCCAGGGTTTTGATCATATGTTCCTTGTACTCGGCTGGATCTGGATTGTATTTTGCAAATACGCGAATGCCGTCTTCCACCAATGCTGCGCAGACATCATCCTGCGTAGAGAGCGGGTTGGAACCGGTGATGGTTACTTCCGCGCCGCCAGCCTGCACCACTTTCGCCAGATAAGCGGTCTTCGCCTCCAGGTGAAGCGAGATAGCCACTTTCAGTCCGGCAAACGGCTTTTCTTTTTCAAAGCGCTCGCGAATGCGGTTGAGAACCGGCATATGTTCCTTTACCCAATCGATTTTCAGATGGCCATTATGAGCCAATCCCATATCTTTTACAATGCTTTCCTCTACACTGTTCACGGTAATATGAACCTCCTTCATCTCAAAAACAGCTTAGTCTCTATCATATCATACGCAACTTCTGCCATCATCTGTTTTTCCTCTTGTCGCCAATTTGCGTGGTTTGCAGCAAATCAATAAAATAGCGCATAGCCTGCGGCACCCATTTCTTCTGGTGGTACACAAGCTGACGGTAGACGCGAACCTCCGGATGGGTAAAGGGAAGAATGATCAAACTGCCGTTCTTTACTTCCTCCGTGACGATAATCTTCGGTACCAGAGCTATACCGAGCTCATAGGTGACGCATTGCTTGATGGCTTCCATGCTTCCAAATTCCAGCGACGAGTGGACGACTGCGTTTGCTTTGCGCAGGACTGACTCCATAAGGATGCGATAGCTGCAGCCTTGTTCTGTAAAAATCCAATTTTCACCAGAAAAATCTTCGGCCAGCACCTGTTTGGCCTGCCCCAGACGATGGCCCGGTGCCGCAATCACCACCAGTTCTTCCTCTCCCAAATTCAGGCTGACCAGATCGGGATGCTCCTGCACACGATCAAGAATAAAAGCGAAATCAAACGTTCCCTCCTTCACCCCTTGACGCAGCTCGTGGCAAATCCCAGGGTGTAGGTGCACGTGCATCTGTGGTTGCTCCTGCCGAAATTTTTGCACGATGGGGGGCAAATAAGAGGCAGCCAATGATTCGACCGTCCCGATCGTGAGCGTGCCTGCCAGTTGCGCCTGATCCGAGAGCTTCCCCCTCGCCTCATCTAAAATGGCAAGCAATTGCTCGCTGTACGTAAGCAATACTTCGCCAGCCTGGGTAGGCCTGATTTTTCTCCCCCAGCGTTCAAAAAGAACGACTCCAAAATCATTCTCCAGGTTCTGAATCTGCATGGTGATGCTGGATTGAGCATAGCCTAAAACCTCTGCAGCACGCGTAAAGCTCTGCCATTTCGCTACTTCCCGAAACGTTTGCAAATAGCGGGTGTCCATGCTCTCCCTCATTTCAAATCGGATTTTTCGATTGATTTTATCTGTTATTATAGATAACACTGATCTTAACATCTATGATACGCTACTGCTATCAAAAGATGAAAGAGCGAGGGAACAAAAATGAAATCTAGCGTAGCAACTTCGACTGTCCTCGGCAAAACCTTGGGACTGCAACAAATCATTGCCCTGTACATCGGCTCGGTACTCGGCTCCGGCGTTTTGCTGATTCCTGGACTAGCAGCGGAGATGGCAGGCCCCGCCTCCATTCTGGCCTGGCTGTTGATGTCGATCCTGGTCCTGCCGATGGGTGTGACGATGGGATTACTTTCTGCCCGCCATCCCAGCTCCGGGGGAGTCTCTTCTTTCGTCCAAACCGCATACGGCGAGCCCTTTGGCAATATGGTCGGCTGGTTTTTTCTGCTCTCGGTGCCGCTTGGGGGTCCGATCCTAAGCGTAATCGGCTCTCATTATATCGCGATCCTTTTCGGTTGGAATGACTTGCAGGTTACACTTTGTGCCGGTCTGATCCTCTTGTCCGTTCTCTTTATGAACACGATGGGGCTAAAGGTGGCGGGGCGTGTCCAAACCATCGTCGTCTCCCTAATTGTGTCGATCCTAATCCTGGCGATCGCTGCGGCGGTTCCCCATGCCTCGGCAGCCAACTTCACGCCTTTTGTCCCGCACGGGTGGCTTAGCGTGATTCAGGCAGCAGTTTTGATGTTCTGGTGCTTTATCGGCTGGGAAGCGGTCACTCATCTGTCGGGCGAGATGGTCGATCCCCGGAATGCGATCCGCGGCGTTTTTTGGAGTGCAGGTATCATCGCGCTCTTGTATTTCCTGGTAGCGTTGATGACGGTTACCACACATAGCTACGGAAACGGTATCACAGCGGCATCACTCAGCCGCATGATCCAGCTTTCCCTCGGTCCTGTCGGCGGCTGGTTCGTAGCTCTGATCGCCCTGTTTATCTGCATCGCTTCCGCCAATGTCTACGTAGGTGCTGCCGCTCGCATCGCGTATTCGCTGTCCCAGAAAGGATTCGCTCCGCGATGGTTTGGGACCCTTCATCCCAAGTACCAAACACCGATTGGCGGTCTGGCCTTCTTGAGCATCTGCTTTGTCATCGTTCTGACGGCTCTCCAGCTTAAACTCGTTGATCTGTCGAGCCTTATCGCACTGCCCAATGCTACCTTTATCGCGACATATATCGGTGGATGCCTAGCCGGGATCAAACTTCTGCGCGACAATCGAATCGGACGCTTTGCTGCGTGGATATCGTTGATCACTACCGTTGGCTTGTACCCTTTTCTCGGTTGGCCTGCCCTCTATCCATTGGCGATCGCAGTGGTGCTGTTCTATATAGGAAAGAAAAGGCTGCGCGAAAAGGAAACAAGATCCTGATCGCAAACAAGGCGGAACCTCATGTAGATCATCCTACATTTGGTTCCGCCTTTTATTGTAAGCGACTTTTTATTCGTCTTTTCCGATCAATTGAAACGTTTTGCCATCTGCTGATGACAGATAGAAGGTCCTGTCGACGCTGCCTCCCAGTTCCCCGGAGTAATACTGCACGGTCATGCGGTATTTGCCGTTGCCGATCTTGGCATAGTAGATCAGCTCATTGAATTGAGGGAAGCGTACATAATCATATACCTCGTAGTTCATAAAGGAAAAATGCTCGCGTAAAAAACGTTCGCTTGCGGGCAGTTTTTTCTTCTGTACGTAGCTGAGCAATTCGTCATAGCGGCGGATGCGTTGTTTGTCCATGACATCCTCCATGAACGTAGCGGCAGTCTTTCTCATGCCCTGCTTTTCATCATCGCTCACCTGACCAGGGAACAGTTCTTCGATTTGTTGGGATAGACGAGAAATCAGGACGACCGCCTGAGCACGGCTGATCTTCTCATTCGCGCGGAACGTTCCATCCGGATAACCAGCGATGATCCCCATCTTATATGCTGGATAAACCGTCATGACCTGATACTCTTCCTCGACGGGAAGGTCGGAGAAAAAGCGTGATTTCGTCCCCCGATACTTTTCCCCTTCTGACTGGTGTCCCAATGCCGCAAGCATCAGTCTCGTACCCTCCAGCCGGTCGAGGGGCTCAGTCGGTTTTCCGGACGGAATGATTCCCGCACTCAGCATATGGGAATACGTCCCTTGAGACCATCTTCCTTCTGCTTGAGACAGGTAGGTTTCGCGGGCGAATGAATCGGGTTCATGCCCGGGAAAAGTGGGAATCACCCGCTCGATCATAGTAAGGAACTCTTCTTGTGAAATAGTCTGCTCGGGACGGAAGGTCCCATCGGGAAAACCCCGAATCAGTCCTTTTTTATTTGCTTCCAAAATTTCTTGGGACGCCCAATGGCCTTTGATATCTGTAAAAGACACCGAAGCCGCTGCGGCAACCATTCGTGCCTCGGCCCCCTGGACGCTGCCGAATGCCGCGCCTGCCAGAGCGATCGAGAGCACAAGTGTCTTCATCACGAATTGTCTGCCGTGTTGTCGCAATTTCATCTGCACTGGATCATCTCCCCTTCCACAGGCGTATTCCTGTACTGGGTTTGACGCAGAAATTGTCGAGAATGTTTCAGCATATTAGCAGGAAATGATATCCACAAATAACGGATTACAGGTGAAAGATCTGGTGCTGTCCGTCTTGCGTAAACGGTGCTTGTACGAGTCGATCGACCAAGGCCAATCCATATTTATTGGCGAAGGAAAAAAAGGAGATCTTTCTCTCCTGCAAACCACCCTCTGGGAGCAGGTTCGCCTCCAATCTCCAAATCCGACGCAAATCTGTGTCGTCACGCTCTTGCAGGGAGCGGATCAGGCGCTTTTGCAAAAAATCGACCTGTCCCAGTAGATTGGATAAATTTTTGTCCGCAATCCCCCGCATCCCACTGTCAAGCTGGACAACATCTTCTACCAAAGGACGATAAAGATCGAGTAGCGCATCTCGCACATGAGCAAAACGCTCATCCAACGGCTGCTGCTCCCTCGTCCTCATTTTCGCTTCCTTCCAAGATTCTTCCTGGCCCAACACCTGTGCGAGATCAAGCTCAAATCCGGCGAGCAATCTTTCGAGCGCTCCTTCTAGCAGCGTAATCGACATGCGTGGCAAGACAATCGGCATCTGCATGTCGAGAGCCGCGAAGATTTCCCGATAGTAAGCCCAATACGCAATCTCCCCTGGCCCTCCGATAAAGGCGAGCGTTGGAAACAAATGCTCCTGCATGAGACCACGGGTCACTACATTAGCACTGAAACGCTGCGGTGCATCCTCTGCCAGCTGCAGCAGCTCCTCACGCGAGTACGTACATCGTCTGTTGACAAAACGCTCTCCAAAACGCTCCAGAAGCAAGCGTTCGCCCCCTTCATATAGGAAGAGATTTGCCTGATGCTCCTCCACCTGAAGCTGCAATGGGTATCCAGCGGCCTCTATCCGCTTCGCTGCGTCAGTTAACAATTGGGCGATTTGCTCATTTTTTTCAATTACTTTCTGGAAAACTGGCTTTTCCAATTCACGGATGTACGCGGAGGACGATTCCACCAGGACCAGCCCGTGCTTGCCAAACAACTGCGCGAGAAGCCGAGCGAACCATTCCACTGGTGTCTTGGAAGACGAGGCCGTATCGTGCAGCATTTTGCGAATTTGCGAAGTGTGCTCAGTCTCCGGATGCCCCTCGTAAAAAGCTTGAAGCAAAGCTTCGACATCCGAGGCTTCCAGTGTGACGTCACTGGCTGAAAAACGTCCCTTTTTAGTCAGCTTGATTCTTTCCTTGTGCAGGCGTCGTTCTTTTTCACTCACCCAGAAGACATGATCGATTTCATCCAGATCATGATCTTCACCTGCAATCCAAAAGACGGGAATGACCTCGACCTGCAGTTCCTGCGACAGCTTTTGAGCCGCCTGGATCAGATGGATCGCTTTATTGATCGTATACAACGGACCTGTCAACACTCCTGCCTGCTGTCCGCCGATGACTACATAAGTATCCGGTTTTTTTAGTGCTTCCACTCGCTTGAGTGCTTCTTCATGATTTCCTATTTCCCGATTATACGTATATAATCCTTCCGCCAGCTTGTCGCGATGAGAAAAAATCCGTCCGCGCAGCCATGCCAGTCGTTCTCGGTATGATTCGCTTTGGTAAGGCTGATAGGAAAAAAAGGATACCGCGGATTCCATTCCTTGCTGGTAATCGTGTGCTAGCCGATTGGCCAGCGGAAGCGCTATATGATCAACGTTCATGACATGCTCACCTTTCTTAGGGCCGTGTTCTTTTGCAAATTATATCATGCTCCCTCCCCTGAAAAAACAAAACAACCCATATGAATGGGTTGTCAAAGTGTAAAGCTGAATTCTCTTAAAATTGTGGGGGCGTTACGCACCAGATCAAAACGGCTTCGTTGTCGCCGCAATTTTCGACGGAATGGTTTTTGGCACTATCGAAGGAAATACTGTCTCCAGCCTCCAGGACATGCTCCTCTTCGTTAAAACGGGCCACGACTGTACCCGTGATGACCGTAAAGCACTCTTCACCCTCGGTCTGCACGAATTTGTCTACAGCCATTTCTCCTGGCTTGAGTCGGACTTCCAACATCCCGAGTTTTGCGCTTCCTCCCATTGAGAGCAGCGAATAGGTCCCGGTAGATTCGGGAAACACCAGCTGTCTGCGCTTGTGCTGTCTCGCGACATGCACTTGCTTTTGATCGATGTCCTCAAAAAAATGAATGATGGGGGATTCGAGGGCTTTGGTAATTTTCCACAAGGAGTCTAAAGACGGTTGTGAAATCCCTCTCTCCACTTGACTCAAAAGCCCTTTGCTTAACCCGGTCTTGTTTGCCATGATTTCCAGGGTAAAGCCGCGCTCTTTCCGAATCATTCGAATCTTGTGCCCGATGGTCTCGATGGGAAGTCGCATATTTCCAACCTTCTTTCTTTATCGGAATAGAAACGATTATGTATGACACCAGTGTTTATACGACGCTCATGGTCTTGAATATGCCGGTCGTAATCAACACCACGTAGATGAGTCCAAACAACAGAAACGACAAACGCCACGCGGAAAAACCGATCTTTCCAAGGGACAGCTTTCCCTTCCAGCGTACTTGCATCCAGCCAAGTACAGCGATGAAGACAAGGTAAAAGCAGACAATCCACCACCAAGCAGACGTGGCTTCCGGCCAAATCTCGCCATAGGCGACGACAACCGAACGAATCAACAAAAGATTCGTTATATTCACCGCCCACCTCCCCGCCGACCGCTTGTCCCGTTTCCACGCCCATATCAAGTAATAGACGATGGGGAAACCAAGGAATGGTATGACGGTAAGTGTACCCCATAAGTAGGACCAGACATTTGCCACAATGGTCATGATCTGTCGCCTCCCGCCTTCTCTTCTCCCATGCTCGTCTTGAGAAGGATCACGCGAAGCAAGCTTTCATGCAACGGAGTGGGGATCCCTGCTTCTTTTCCTTTTTGGACGAGATAGCCATTGATTGCCTCTACCTCCGTCCGCCTCTGTCGTTTCATGTCCTGTAACATGGAGGAAAGATTTCGTGAAGTATTTCGACAAATTGTAAAGATTTCCTGCCAATCCATTTCCCCCAATTTTTGTCCGTGATGATTGGCGACCGCCGCTGCTTCCACAAAGAGATCGCGCATGAGATCCACGGTGTACGAGTTCTCCAGCAGAGCGCCGTTCGGAACATCAAAAATCGCAGTTAACGGATTGATCAGAGCGTTTGCCACAAGCTTGCGCCAGGCAAAAGGTTGAATCGAAGCTTCGTAGCTGGCCTGGATCTGGACAGTGACTGCCCAATCCACAAATGTCGAGATGACTGGATCGCAACTTGCTTGCTCATTCCAGGGACCGACACGAAGCGAGCCGCTTCCTGTATGAATGACTTCTGTGCCTGACAAGCGTCTAGCTCCCTCAGCATTGATGCCGTAGAAGCATACTCTGTCGGGCAGCGCCTCAGCCAACAACTCTTGGTGCCCCATGCCGTTTTGCAGGGCAAGAATGGAAGCATTTGGCGGAATTTCCCGTAAAAACGGCAATAGACCAGGCAAGTCGTTTTGTTTTACGGTAAGCAGATACAGATCGCCTGGAGGCAAGCCCTGTTGAATCGGACTTGCTGCGAGTGGAACGGAAGCAACCTGCCCATCCAGAGCATGATATGTCAGTTTCTGGCGATTGATTTGTTCGGCCTGCCGTGCACTGCGTGTCACGACTGACGCTGACTGTCCGCTCAGAACAAGCCTGGCAGCGTATAAAAGTCCTACTGCACCGCCACCAATCACTACCGTCTTGACAGGAATCGATTCCGATCGCATTTGTTCACCCACATTAATCAATACTTATTTAAAGAATAACAGAGATTAGGAGATTGAGCAATTGATTGGGTTAAAAAAAGATCGAAATTGTCGAAAAATTTAACGCAAAAAAACAAGCAGACTGCCTCTTTTTGTACGAGACAGTCTGCAGACAACCCTATACCGGATAGACCGGATGCTTTCTATCGGAGAACAACTGTTTTTTACCCTGATAGACCGAAAAGCGCGAGATGAGTTCCTGGCGAAGCTCGGCAGGAGGGATGATCGCATCGACGATCAGATTGGAAGCCAGCAGATAGATGTCGATATCCTCCTGGTATTCCTTCCGCTTCTGGGCGATGAACGCCTGGCGCTCCTGCGGGTCCTCGATTTCCTGAATCTTGTTGCTGTAGACCGCATTGACAGCAGCCTCTGGTCCCATGACCGCAATCTGTGCTCCCGGCAGAGCCAGGACAGCATCCGGATCAAAGGCAGAGCTGGCCATCGCATACAAGCCCGCTCCATATGCTTTGCGCACAATGACAGAGATCTTCGGTACAGTGGCCTCCGCCATCGCTGCGATCATTTTCGCGCCATGGCGGATGATCCCCGCCCGCTCCACCGCTGTGCCGATCATAAAGCCAGGCACATCGGCTAGGAAGAGCAACGGAATCGAAAACGCGTCGCACAACGTGATAAAGCGCGCCGCCTTGTCAGCAGAATCTACGAACAGCACGCCGCCTTTGACTCGCGGCTGATTGGCGATGATTCCGACAGGTTTGCCGTCGAGTCGGGCAAGCCCGGTGACCAGCTCCTGGGCGAACAGTTTTTTGATTTCAAAGAAGGAACCTTCATCGACAAGGGCTTCGATAAAATCATGCACGTTGAAAGGAGCGTTCTGATTCTCCGGAACAATCGCCGGCATTTCCTTGGCCGTATCCACGGGGAGCTTTCCTTCGAGTACGGGCGGCTTTTGCGTGTAGTTGGCTGGGAAAAAGCGAAGGTATTCACGTGCTGCATGAATCGCCTCCTCTTCATTCGCTGCAAGCACGTCTCCGCAGCCACTCACCGTGCAATGCATGCGGGCCCCGCCAAGCTCTTCGAGGCTGACCTTTTCGCCGATCACCATCTCCGCCATGCGGGGCGACCCGAGGTACATGCTAGCGTTTTTCTCAACCATGATGACGATGTCGCAGAAAGCCGGGATATAAGCGCCTCCCGCAGCAGACGGACCAAACAGGATGCAGACCTGAGGTATCTTGCCGGACAGCTTTACTTCGTTGTAAAAAATGCGTCCCGCGCCCCGGCGTCCAGGAAACATCTCCAGCTGATCCGTAATCCGCGCTCCTGCGGAATCTACCAGATAAATCAAGGGCACCTGCATTTTCTCGGCCGTTTCCTGAATGCGGATGATTTTCTCGACCGTCCGTGCTCCCCAAGAGCCTGCTTTCACCGTCGAGTCATTGGCCATCACGCACACGGTCTGACCATTTACCTTGCCGATGGCGGTCACGACCCCGTCCGCCGGCAGATCACCCGCCATGACATTGGCAAACAATCCATCCTCGACCATAAATTCATCATCGAACAGCAGCTTGAGGCGGTCACGCACAAATAGCTTGTTTTGCTCCTTCGCCTTGGCGTGGTATTTGGGCTCCCCGCCTTGCTTCACCTGATCGATTTTTTCGTACAGTTTCTCGTCCGCTTGTTTGCTCATGGCTTCCTCCTTGTCACTCTCCACGATATACAGGCTTTCTTTTTTCCTGAAATGCCGTCAATCCTTCCAGTCGGTCCTTCGTTGGGATCAACTGTTGGTAAGCCTGACTTTCCATCATCAGTCCTGTCGACAAATCCACCTCGGTCCCGCGGTCAATGGCGAGCTTCGCTTGGGCGAGCGCAAGTGGTGCCTGCTCAGCGATTTGCCGCGCAAGTTCAAGCGAATCACTCAATAGCCGTTCGGCTGGAACTACACGGTTGACCAATCCGATGCGCAGCGCTTCATCCGGCAGCACGCGACGCGCGGTAAAAATCAGCTCTTTTGCCACGCCTTTGCCTACCAGCCTGGGGAGTCGTTGGGTACCGCCCGCACCAGGTATGATGCCGAGCGAGGTCTCTGTTAACCCCATCTGAGCCGTCTTGCTCATTACGCGCAAATCGCAGGCCAAGGCAAGCTCCGTTCCGCCGCCCAAGGCCAGGCCATTAATCGCCGCAATCACAGGCTTTTGCAAACGCTCCAGCTCACTGAACGTGTCGCGGATCATCCGAATATAGGCTTCCACCTGCTGCGGCTCCATTCCGCGCCGCTCCTTCAGATCTGCTCCTGCACAAAATGCCTTTTCTCCCGAGCCGGTGACCACAACCACACGGGTTTGTCTGTCGATCGCAAGCTGTCCGATACGCTCACGTAGGCTGCATAATGCGGCAAAGTTCAAACAATTGTGCACATGCTGCCGATCAAGGGTCAGGATGGCGACCGCGCCTTCCTTTTGCAACATCACGCTCAAAAAAGATCCCTCCTGCTCTATGCGCCGCCCTGCCGCGCGCACTCGGCTGCGAGATGCGCCTTCAATACCTTGGATGGAAGCTCGCGACCCAATTCCTGCTGGATGTACGCACCCGCTTCCATCAATCGGGCTTCGTCGACCCCTGTCTCGATGTCCATTCCATGGAGCAAGTAGACCAAATCTTCGGTAGAGATGTTCCCTGCCGCTCCCGGTGCATATGGGCAGCCCCCCAATCCACCAATCGAGCTGTCAAAGATGCGGATGCCCACGTCCAGGGCCCCGACGACATTGGCGAGTCCAGTCCCGCGCGTGTCGTGAAAATGGGCTGCCAGGCATTCGGCTGGAGCTTCCTTTATCAGCTCTTCAAAGATGTGGCGGACCTGTTTGGGCGTGGCGACGCCAATCGTATCTCCGAGCGAAATCTCATGGACGCCCATCTCAAGCAAGGCTTGCGTCACGCGGCGACTATTGTCCACAGGCACATCGCCTTCATACGGGCAACCGAAAACGGTCGATACGTAGCCGCGCACACGCATCCCGAGTGAAACGGCTGCCTCTGCCACCTCTCGCAGAACCGGAAAAGTCTCCTCAATCGTCTTATTGATATTTTTCTGGTTGTGGGTCTGCGATGCCGACATAAACAACGCGATCTCCTGCAATCCGCATGACCTTGCGCGCTCCAGTCCGCGCAGATTGGGGACGAGAGCCGTGTAGGTCACACCCTCCTGGCGCACTAGCCTGGTCAATACCTCTTCGGCATCTGCCAACTGCGGAATCCAGCGAGGATTGACAAAAGATGTGGCTTCGATGGTCGTCAGTCCAGCTACAGCCAGCTTCTCAATCAGCGCCATCTTGCTTTCAGTCGGAACAATCTCCTTCTCATTTTGCAGTCCATCGCGCGGGCCAACCTCAACGATTTTCACTTTCACGCTTCACACCCCCTTTTCCTAGCGAGCGCTCAGTTGGTTTGTGTGCAAAAAATGCGAATCAATCTTCCAGCACGACAACAATGTCGCCTTCATTGACAAAATCGCCTACCTGGACCTTCACTTCCGTTACTTTTCCTGCTCCTTCTGCTGCAAGCGGAACCTCCATCTTCATCGATTCCAAGACGATCAGATCCTGGCCTGCTGTCACGTCATTCCCTGCTTGGACCAATACTTTAAACACGGTTCCTGCCATATTTGCTGCTACCTGTTTCATCTGAAACACTCCTTTTAGTTCGTCGATTTGGGTTTTCGTTCTTGAATGAACCATGTATTGTACTCGCCTGCGACGAAACGCTCGTCTTCCAATACCTCCAGCAAAAAAGGAATATTGGTTTTGATCCCGGTGATCAGGTATTGCTGCATCGCCTCTCTGGCACGCTGGATCGCTTCTTCGCGTGTGGTCCCGGAAGAGATGACCTTGGCAATCATCGGATCGTAAAATGGCGTCACCTTCGTCCCTGTCTCGACGCCGTCATCGATACGAACATGCTCCAGCGCCGGAGCCTGATAAAGTGTAATCGTACCCGGAGACGGCAAAAACGATACGGGATCTTCCGCATAGACCCGCAATTCGATCGCATGGCGCTTCGCGTGAATATTCTCTTGAGCAACAGAAAGCGGCCTTCCTTGAGCAATCTCCAGTTGCAACGCGACCAGATCCAAGCCAATCATCTCTTCTGTGACTGGATGCTCGACCTGCAGCCTGGTGTTCATCTCTAGGAAGTAAAATGCCTTCTGCTCATCGACGATAAACTCCACGGTGCCCACACCTGTGTAGCCGACTGCCTTGCCAGCTAGCACAGCTGCCTGACACAAGGCTTCCCGTGTAGCTTCATCGAGGAACGGTGAGGGACTTTCTTCCACCACTTTTTGATGGCGACGTTGAATCGAACACTCTCTTTCCAGGAGGTGAATCACTTGACCCGTCTGATCTCCCGCGATCTGGACCTCGATGTGGTGAGGTCTTTCCACGTATTTCTCCACGTACATGGCGTCATTGCCAAAATACGCTTTCGCCCGTCCTCGAGCGGATTGGTACGCCTGACGAAGCTCTTCCTCGTCGTGGCAAATTTGCATGCCGATTCCACCGCCGCCAGCACTTGCCTTCAGCATGACGGGAAAACCGATGGATGCCGCCATCTGTACGGCTTCGTCTACGGTTTCGACAGGCTGATCGCCGCCCGGCACGATGGGAACACCTGCCTGCTGCATAATACGGCGAGCCGTTAGTTTATCCCCCATCTGTCCGATCACTTCCGGAGTGGGTCCAATAAACAGGATGCCCTCCTCTATCACCCGGCGGGCAAATGCCTCATTCTCCGACAATAGGCCATACCCTGGATGGATCGCATCCGCCTGGCTTGCCTTCGCGGCAGCTAGAATGGCCTCAATGTTCAGATAACTGTGCGGGACAGGCGGCGGACCGATGTGGACAGCTTCATCCGCTTCACGGACATACGGCATCTCTTGATCCGCATCGGAGTATACCGCTACTGTCGCGATCCCTTTTTCCCGACAAGTGCGAATAATCCTTCGGGCAATCTCGCCGCGGTTGGCAACCAAGACCTTCTTCATATTACGATCCTCCCCTCATTTAGACGCATTGGGAGCAAATGGGTTGAAAGCGTTCGCATCGAGACTGCCCCCGAATACGCATATTCTTCTCGTTTCTATTTTGCCATGAGTCGGCCCATAGTTCTAGGATGAAAATATATTTTTTTCCACGCGATGTGTCGTACACGCAAACTCTCCTGCACCAGAAGTGAAGAAAACCTCTTTTCTTGCCTAAGATTGGTGTATAATACAGGTATGCGCAAGTGTTTTTGACAATGGGTTTCGAGAGGAGTGGCCAAGCATGTTTGAAGTGAAGCGTTTACAAATTAATTACAAGACACTGGAAGAATTCCAGAAGTTTCGCGAATTTGGCCTGGAGGAGCTTTCCATGAAGGAAGACCTGGAGGCAAATATCGTGGAGAATGATTCGGAATCTCCTTTTTACGGCATTTACGACAACGACCTGCTCGTCGCCCGTATGAGCCTTTATAAAATCGACGCCAAGTACGACCGTTATTTTGAGCCTTCGCAAGAGTATTACGAGCTGTGGAAGCTGGAAGTCCTGCCAGACTACCGCCACAAAGACTACGGTACAGTTCTTGTCAATCATGCAAAAAGCTTCGGTTCCCCAATCAAAACCAACTCCCGCTGTCGTGCAGACCAGTTTTGGCTGAAAATGGGCTTTACACCTGTAAAGTACAACCCGATGCGGGACCGCGGTGAAAACCCTTACGTATGGCTGCCTGAAAACGTTTCTCTGCAAGAGTAGCCCTGAAATAACTGGTTATGAATGAAAAAAGAAGCGGTACGAGTCCGCTTCTTTTTCTTTTTCTATGCTATTTTTCCACGCGCTCCAGGTTCCCGTTTTCATCCATTTTGAATATGGGCTTGGATGTGGCCCTGTCTTCTTCCTGTAAAATGGCAAGCTTGCGCGCGCGATCCATGATCTGGACGAGCGCACGGTAATCCTCCCCTACATCCTGCACCTGCTCCAGTTCTTTCTTGGCACGATCCAGAGACTCGGTCAATTCTTTTATTCTCAATTCTTTTCCTTCCAATTCTTGTTCCAATTGCTTCACACGACGCAGCATATCTTTTTGGTTCACCAGCATGCGGATCACGGATTCGATCTGCTGCTCTTCATCGTAGTCAGCCGATCCGGCTCCCAAAGGTTGTGTCAATGGTGGTTTGAGCGGTACGGCTACTACCTGCATCTCTTCAAGCTCAGGTGCAGCGATTCTTCCCAGCTTCTTCAATTGTTGGCGTTGGCTCTTGGCGATGGATATGGCTGCATCATATCGCTTGCGGACGCAACTGTTCCAACGAAAACCGCATGCTGCTGCAGTCCGCCCTAACCGCTGTCCTACTTCTTCAAAAGCGGCCAACTGTGTGCCGCCCTCTCGAATATGACGCAAGGTTACTTCTGCCAATACCAGATCGTCATCTTCTGTCCATGCGTCTTGTCTGGAAGCTACCATATAAGTCCCTCCCGTAACCTTTAAAAAGGATGATGTAGTTCATCCTATGCTTTTCCCTATTCTTGTAGAATCGCTTTCTACTAGAAAAAGTATGTCCAAGCGAATAAATGTTTAAACGGGAGAAACCTCTAGGCTTACATTTTTATCCTTTTTTACTTTTGGAGAGGAATTGATCTACCACATTTCTATGCTCTTCACTTCCCCACAGTCCTGCGCACTGATCTACTTCCCGCTTGATCCGCTCTTCCTGATCGAGTCCTTCCCGCTTCCACCTGAGTACGTTCATATAGGCTTCGATCCCCACGAGAGGTTGGGCAGCGATTTTCAAAGCGAAACGCTCCACTTCCTCCCTCAGCCGGTCCGGCGGGTACACTTCGTCGACGAATCCGCTGCGCTGCGCTTCCTCTGCCGTGATACGCTCACCGCTAAGCAAGAGTGCCAAAGCCTTGGAGGTCGGCAGTAAGTCCAACAGCCGCGTGCCTCCTCCCCAACCCGTGGTGATGTGCATACCAATCTGAACAAAGCCGAACATGGCCTCTTGACTGGCAAAGCGAAAATGGGCGGCACCCGCAACCTCACATCCCCCACCGACAGCAGAGCCGTTGATCATGGCAATGATCGGTTTGCTATAATGACTGATCGTCGAAAGCATGGCGGCTACTTTTCCGAGCAGCGGCTCTGCCTGTTCCCGTCCTCGCGCCGCGATAAACTGCGGCAGATCTCCACCTGAGACGAAGCTTTTGCCAGCCCCGGTCAGGATGAGCACCTTCACTTGCTCGTCAGTTCGGCACTCTGCCAGAAGCTGATTCAGTTCGTCAACCAGCTCGATACTGATCGCATTATGTACTTCGGGTCGGTTTAGTGTAATGCTCCCGATCCCTGCCTTTTTTTCAAAAAGAATCGTCTGCATATCTCCATCGCTTCCTTTCTGCTGTTCTCTCTATTGTACAGGCGCCAGATACAAAATCCACGGGGAGGAGCTGAAAATAAAAAAGGAAGGCACGGGGCCTCCCTTTTTGCATTAGGAAAGTAAGTTTTTCATCGCAGAAGAATTGTAGCCGACGATCAGGTTTTCCCCGTCTGTCAGGATCGGACGCTTCAGGAGCTGCGGCTCCTCGCTCAGCATTTCGAGCAGTTGTTTGACGGACATATCATTGATGTCCACGTCCAAGTTTTTGAAGCGCTGGCTTCGGGTAGACAAGATTTCATCAAGCCCGTTGCTCGTCATTTTAATCATATCGAGCAGCTCTTCTGCTGTCGGTGGATTCTTAAACAAGTGCCGTTCTTCATAATTGACTCCGTTTTCTGCCAACCATGCCTTCGCTTTGCGACAGGATGTACAGCTCGGATAGGTGAAAAACGTAATTTTTGAAGTGCGCGTACGTTCAGCAACTGCCATCAGTTACCCCTCCGTCTCCTATATCGCATATCCCCTACCCCATTGTTGGGGGAATGTGGATATGTTACTTTATAAAAGTAAGCAAATAAAAAAACCTTTCTTACTTCGGATTATAAAGGTCTCATTTACACTATGTCAATAGTAGTTAATATAAAATATAGATACAATTTCGGAACAAAGCAGTCAAAAACACACTGCGACCTTAACAACCCGGTAAAAATCGGATACACTTATACAGATGTACTTATAAAGAAGTCTTCGGAAAGGGGGTACCAGCATGCAATACGATGATGCACAAAAGTTAACCAGCGCTTTAGCGGACCCCACCCGTTTTTCCATTTATCAGTTTGTGGCATACAGCAAAAACCCGATTACGGTTCAGGAAGTAGCCGATCATTTTTCGATCCACCCCAATGTGGCCCGGCTTCATCTAACGAAACTGGAAGACGTCCAGCTCCTCAAGGCCGTCTCAGACAAAAGCGGAAAAGGCGGACGCCCAAGTCGCCTCTACTCTTTGTCTGATCAGGTGGTAAGCCTGCAGTTCCCTCCTCGTGACTACCAGTTGCTCGCGGACATCGCAATCGAAAGCCTTCTTTCGCTCGGTGAGCCCGGTGAAAAAGCGCTGATCAATATGGGATATCGAATGGGTACAGAGATGGCAAAACGGGCAGTCGCCCAAAGCAGTCTGCATGTGCAAACCGCTTCTTTGGAAGAAAAGCTGAGTCATATTCACCGTCTTGTCGTAGCACAAGGCTTGAAGCCGGAAGTTGAAATCATCGAGAACGGCTGCCTTCGTTTTCGCGTACAGAATTGCACCTTTTCCGAGTCAGCCAAAAAATACCCCGATTCCATCTGTAAAATGCATAATGCCTTGCTGACGGGAATATTTCAAACGTACCTGGGGAACATTGAATTACGTGAGGACGAATCGATGCAGTGCGGATGTAAATCCTGCAATTATACGGTACTACGTTACGTATAAACGATTGTGAATCACGATTTGATGAATAAAGTGTGAACAACTGCCAAAAAACCGTCATACCTTCCCGTTTACACGTCTGCACCTGTCCTATATAATGGGGAAGGAATCTTGTAAATATTGCCGATTACGCAAAAGGGGGGATACAGATGGATCGTATGTATCGCGTTCTTGGATTTTGGACGATCGTGATCGCGCTGATGGCGTTCTGGGCACAATTGTACCCAATGGCACTGATCTTCTTTGGTTTGACCGCTTTCTTCGTAGCCCTGAGCTACATGAACCTGACTGAGCGGGTATACTTAAACATTTTCTTCGGTTTTATGTTCGTGTCATTCGTAGGATTCACCTACTATACATTCTTCGTAATGCCGGTAGGTCCACAAGAACACGCATTCCTGCAGATGTTGATGTAGGAAAAAAAGATGCTCGCTATGAGCATCTTTTTTTAGTTTGTGGGATAAAAGGAAGCCTCTTCCCGCACCTTTTTCCCCTGAACCACGACTCGAAAACGTCCTCCCAAACCGGCCGGGTCGATCAATTGCACAATCGCCCGGTTGCGCTTCATCGCCTGACTGGTGAACGGGTCACGGTCTTCATGTGCCATCGCTTTCTGCAACAACCCGCAGCGCATGAGGAACTGATCCTGCCGCAGATAGGCAAGAACATGCAGACCATACTTCTCCCCGCTCTTCATCCACTGTGTAAAATTCACGTGGCTGGTCAAATCCTGCTCTCCGACATGCTGATAGGGATCATCATTTCCCTGGTGGCGATGGTAGCACATCAACGTCCCCTTTTTGCGACTCGGATGGTAAAGCTCCTCTTGTAAATCCCCATAGTCGATGGTGATGAGATAGCCGCTATCCAACAGATTGGATAGTTCGGAAGCCGCCTGATCCATCGCAAGATTCACTTCCATGCGCACACCCGAAGGAACCTCTTTTTCAAGGGATCTCAGATAATCAGCCAAGGGTGGCATCGGGTCACGACAGGTCTCTGCAAAGCCCCCCTCACCGGACGCCTCCACCCACACTTCACGCCAGCCAGCTGCCTGCTTCTCGACGATGTGCACCGGAAACGCGTCCAGCCATTCATTGGACAGTACGACCCCCTGGATGCTGCCCAGCTCCTGTGCAGCCTCGCTCAAGGAACCATACCAGATCTTTTCCACCTCATGTGCCTGCAAATTTTCTTGCTGCAAGCGTCGATGATACGGACTGGTCTCGATCATGACTACCCGGATGCGTTGATACAGCTCGGGCTCACTTTCTCGTAGATGGTCCAGCAAATAGCGGCATAGCATCCCTGTCCCGCCGCCGATCTCCACCAAATAAGGCTCGGTGAACTCCCCTGCACGGCACATCGCTGCCGAGACATCAGCCATCGTTTCAGCAAAAACGGGGTGAACGACAGCACTGGTATAAAAGTCCCCTTGTTTCCCTACCTTCTGCCTGTCGGTCATGTAATAGCCCCAGACTGGATGGTAGAGAGCCAATTCCATATAGCGCGCAAAAGGGATCGCCTTTGTCGGTGCGCTGTTGATTTCTTCCCGAATCCATTCGACTAGACCCATTCTTCTCTTCTCCTGCTACCCAAATTCAACCTGATAAGGCTATAATACGTAAAGAAGTCATACAATAAAAGAAAGTGGAAGGTACTTTGTCCCTCATCATACTATAAAAGGTGAAGATATGCGCAAATTCCTGCTCATCCTGCTTCTAGTTCTATTTCCTTTGCGTGTGTTTGCCCAGGAAGAGCAAGCTGTTCCCCTGGAGCAACTCATTTTGCAGCAGCATTTTACGCAAAAAGAACTGGAACGGACCTTGACTTTGATTAAAGACGAAGAAAAACGCACCCAAAGCGATATTGCCCGTCTCGAGATGGACATGCAGCGGCAGAAGCTGATCATCGATGCCATGCGGCGCCATGCGGGCGAAGTGGCGCGTGCGTATTATACAGGTGAAAGAGCCACGTTGTTGACGCTGTTATTTGAGGCGGAGAATTTCAATCAGCTGTTGATCATGATGGACATGATCCAATACCTGTATGAACGTGATTTCACAAGATTGGCAATGTTCCAGGAAGAACGCCAGAAACTGGCCAGCATGCAGTCCGAGCAGCAAAGCAGACTGGGACAACTGACGCAGCTTCGTGAAAAATACGAGCTGCAGCTTGCCGAGATGATCGCAATCCAGCAGCAAAAGGAAGAAAACGTCCAAAAATTGGAGGATCCCACCCGGGTCGAAGCGTTGATGGATCATCTGATCATCGATTGGCAGCAGCGAGGATTGCCGGCCTTCCAGTCGTTCTTCGGGACCCTTGCCGGCATCATGGGCCAAATACCGGAGCTTGCCACACCTGATCGCATCCAATCCAATGGTCTATTCCTCCACACCTTGACGATCAATCAAAAGGACTTCAATCAGTTTCTGGTCTCCAAAGATGAAATGTTCAAGCAATCCCAATTCAGCTTCGACGACAACAAGCTGGTCGTCGATGGAACCTATGATCATATGGAGATAAAATTGGTCGGAGTCTACGAGTTGGTGTCGCCCACACATTTGCAATTTCATATCGAATCCTTGTATTTTGACGGTTTTGAATTGCCGCGCTCGACTGTCGAGGAAATGGAGAAATTATACGATCTCGGCTTCTACCCAGAGTTGATTTCACCAAATATCCAGGTAGAAAAGTTGAGCATGATAGATGAAGAATTGAAGCTTCAGCTCAAATTGAATCTGCCCTTCGGTTGGGGCAAACCGTAACAGCAAAAGCCAGCTACATCGTTAGCTGGCTTTGCCTTTGGACAGATCCTGGTTCACATGGACCGGGATTTCTTCATTCAGTTTTTTCATGTACTGCATCGCTTCTTTGGACAGGGACAGTCCTTTCTCTCCATTTTCAAGCTTTTGCAAAGTTTGCGGGACGGGATAAATGACGTAGCTGCGTTTGCCTTTTTGGCGGGAATAGTAGACATAAGTCGGAATCATTTCTGCGCTTTCGATCTTCGCTTCCCCATTTTCTCCCTTGTACAAACTAAGCTTGAGGATTGCCCCCACATCCTTGTAATCCCATCGCTGTGCGGAGATAAAATTGCCCAGCGAATACGTGATCAAGCCTGTGTGCTCGCGGCCGTCTTCCAGCGTCACCTTTTTCCATTCATATGGCTGCACGACATGCGGATGGGCGCCGAGGATCAAGTCCGCTCCGTACTGCAAGCAAAGCTCCGCCGTCTTTTTTTGAAAAGCATTGGGCAACCGCACGTATTCATCGCCGAAGTGCAGCGCTACCGCCACCAGGTCTGCCTTCTCTCGCGCCCGGGCGATGTCCTTCTTCATCAAGTCGGGATCGATCAGGTTGATCAGATACGGTTTGCCCTCCGGAATCGGGATTCCGTTCGTCCCATAAGTGTAGGAAAGCAATGCCATCGTAAGGCCATCTTTTGTCAGTAATAGCGGTTCATCTCGCTCCTGGGCGTTGCGAAAAGTTCCCGTGTGCAAAAGTCCCGACTGGTCCAAATGTTCAATCGTTTTTAACACTCCCTGTTCTTTTCGATCCAGGGAGTGATTGTTCGCCGTGGATACAGCTGTAAAACCGACCTCAACCAACGTCTGGGCAAGCGATTCAGGTGAGTTGAACATCGGGTAGCCTGTATAACGTGCCTCCTTGCCCGTCAAGGTCGTCTCCAGATTGCCGATCACCCAATCTGTTTCCTGAAACAGGGGCTTTACATGGACAAAGGATGGAAGAAAGTCATAGGATTTGCTAGTGGAATTCCAGGCTCCCTCCAATTGCTGATCGTGGACCATGATATCCCCTACTGCCATGACGGAGACCCGAACCTCCGGAAAGCGGGATTCTGTCTCTTTCCTGACCGGCGGCAAGGGTGGCGGTTCGCTAGGCGACGACTCCTCTACCTGTCCGGGCAGAGCTTGCGGAGGAGACTGCACCGGTGAGGCAGTGGTTTCGTGCACAACAGGTGCGCACCCCGTGAGCAAGGCGAGGGAACAGGTGAGAATCCACGCCAGGGAACTCCTGATACTTTTCATGTTTGTCGCTCCTTTTAGATTACTGCCCATCCCTTTCTGGATTATCGCAACATGCCAGTAACAAAAGGATTATAAGTCTTCTCCGTATCGATGGTTGTCTTGGGTCCATGCCCCGGATAGATGATGGTCTCATCGTCCAATTCAAACAGTTTATCCTGAATACTGGCCATCAAGGTCTCATAATCACCGCCCGGCAGGTCTGTTCGCCCGATGCTTTGTGAAAACAAGACATCACCGCCAAAGCAAATCTGCCCGATCACAAAGGAACAACTGCCAGGAGAATGCCCCGGTGTATGCAATACATCAATTCTCAGCCCCGCCAGCTCCAAGATCTGACCGTCTGTCAACTCGTACTCCGCACGCTCGCATACAATGGGCTGCGGCAAATTCCAGCGACTCGACCCGTTCAAATCCGGGTTGGTCAGCCATTCTTGCTCAAGCGGGTGAATGTAGACGGGCGCTTTGGTCAAGGCACGAACCTGATTCAGTCCGCCGATATGATCCAGATGTGCGTGTGTCAGCAAGATCGCGACCACCTTTTTCTTGGTCAAGGCATCCAGCAAAATTTCCGGGTCCATCCCGGGATCGATCACAATGCTTTCTCCTGTAGACGGGTTCGTCAAAACATATGCGTTGGTTTGAAACATTCCCAAGGCGTAGCTTTCAATCTGTAAAGTTGAGTTACTCATAGGAACCTCCTCGATTTTTTGATACGATAAGGAAGAGAATGGACACAAGGATGGTGCAACTTTCCATGAAAATCATGTACGGGATAGAAATGCAAGTGCCTACTGGCAAACTTCCGGGCTTCTATGCTCAAGTCATACATAAAATCGGCGACCATGTCAACGTCTTCGACCGGGATGAACTGCTGTTTGTTGTAGAAAACGAGGAGGAACGCAAAAAGCTGGCTGCCATCCTCGAAAAAGCAAACATGTTGGGTGACATTTTCCCACTGTTGCATCTTCCCTCCGATGCTTCATTGACCCATCTCGAAGATGTCGGGTTTGTTAGTTCAAGCGAGAGTCGGTATCTCTACGCTGATCGCGTGGCGCTCTTTCGTTTCGCTGACCAAGCAGAAAATGAACAGGATCGCTGGGCTGCGCTGGAGCAATTAAACGAACATCTGCTGGGAAGCATTCCGGCAAACAAAGACGCGTCTTCCTGTTTTATCCTAGATCAAAGCCTGACGGATCTCGCCGAAGGAATCGTGAAAGCCTACGGTGTGTCCCTGCACTGGCTGCATCAAGGCGAAATCTAGACACAGGAAAGAGTACGTTCCCATCAGTGGACGCACTCTTTCGTTTACAGACGATCAAACCGGAACCAGACTACCTGATCGTTTACAATCCCAAAGCTCGCCTCCTGCTTGCTTCCTTTGTAGACGATCTCCTTCTCTCCTGTCCCTGCGCCATATAGTTGTTTTAGTTGTTGTTGGCTGGAGTAAATGGCCAATCCCCGATTGGTCTTGAACTTTTGGGCTTCCTCCTCGGGTACGCCAGCCAGCATGATCGATTGGAGCACACCGCGTTCGACCATGACCATCACTTGTGTTCGGCCCACTAGCATCATTCCCATGACCATATCACCTTGACCAGACGCCATCTGATCGACAGTATAGGACTCACGGGTCTGCATATCCATAAAATCGGCCTTTTCCGGCTGAAGAATGTCCATCGCTTCTTTGATGTTCTGTCCTACATAAGTACCATTCAAGCCATATTCTTTTTGATTTTCCGGATCAAAAGAGGGAGAAAGCCCTCCATCCGAAGAGCAAGCTGCAAGCATGACCCCTGCAAGCAAGACGAGCATGACACAAGGCCAACGTCTCCAGTCCTTCATCGCCGCACACCTTCCCTTTGTCGCGCCCCTACTCCTGTCCGTCTGTACAACGTTATCTTACCCCACGTGCAAAAATGGGGCAAGAGTCACTGTTTTTTATTTCCGGGGTCCTGTCACTTTTTGTTTCGGACGATTGGGCGGACGATCCGTTCCCACCTGCTGTTTGAATCCCTCCAGTATTTTCAAGATGGAAGCAAAAAACGGAGATCCAAACACAGCGACGATTCCCCACATCCAGGTCCCGACCCGCCAGGGATTTTCGACATAAGCTGTCTGCGCACCCATCAGGATCTTGGCAGGATCAAGCCCAAGTGCTCCAAAAATGAAGCCGGCCGCAACGACAGAGATTAGCAGATTGAAAAAACGTTTGTAGTTCATATAGAGCGCCGCTTCGTTGTGGTCTTCCCAGCAGTCCTCCTGCGGCTCGTAATCCATGGTGAGGAACGGGATGACCGACTTGCAGGCTTCCGTCACCCCTGCCGCGGCGCTAGACACCGCCGTGATATAAATGAGAAAAGCAATGGATGAATCCAAAGTAACCATAGCAGTCCCCTCCCTTGTACATGTCTATGGGCACAAGAGGATAAACAGAATCGGAAGAACAAACAAACCGCTCCCAAAATGGGAGCGGTCCTTGTCGAGCCCGATATGCTTCTATGGGGTCTTCCGGTTATTCTCTTTGGCACTTCAACCTCCATGATAGAGCAAAGTTACCTAAAGAATTCGGTTTCCGCCAATCCGACTTTCGTCGTCTGCTTGATCATGGTTATCCACGGCTCTTCGCCTCCTAAAAGGGTTAATCCGGTTTAATCATGAACCATCGGGCTCGACAATCATAGTATGTTCCGTTTCTTTGCCATTATACACAGCTTCTATAATAAATCTGCGGCAAGCTGTGCGAGCACGCTCCGTTCGCCTTTTTCCAGCCTGATGTGCCCAGCGAGCTTCTGATCCTTAAATACCTCCACCACATAAGTCAATCCGTTATTGCTCTCATCCAGATAAGGATGGTCTATTTGCTCGGGATCACCCATCAGGACGATTTTCGATCCATCCCCTACCCGGGTCAGGATCGTCTTGACCTCGTGCTTGGTTAGGTTTTGCGCCTCGTCGATAATGATAAATTGTTCTGGGATGGAACGGCCGCGGATATAGGTGAGCGCCTCTACCTGAAGGCTGCCCATACCAGCCAGGATTTTGTCAAGATCTCCTGGGCGTTTTGTGTTGAACAAATACTCCAAATTATCATAAATCGGCTGCATCCATGGCCTTAGCTTTTCTTCCTTTTCGCCAGGCAGATAGCCGATATCTTTTCCTAACGGGACAATGGGTCTTGCTACCAGTAATTTTTTATATTTTTGCTGATCCTCGATTTGCAGCAATCCCGCTGCCAAAGCCAGCAATGTTTTTCCTGTACCTGCCTTTCCTGTCATGGTTACTAACGGAATATCGTCTCTTAGCAGCAATTCGATCGCCATGCGCTGCTGGACATTCCTCGCCCGTATCCCCCAGATTGGGTCTTCGTCTGAAACCAGCATTTCCAACGTTTTTCCTTCGGTGTCCACCTTTCCGATTGCGGAGATGGACGGGTTGTATTCGTCTTTCAACACAAGAAATTGATGCGGTTGGAAGCGATGACGCGGAAAACAGATGGGCAATTGCAGCTTGCGGGTCACGTAGTAGGACTTTATGATTTCGGACGTGACCAGCATTTTCTGATACCCCGTATACAGGCTTGAAAATTCACCTACTACCCGATCCGATAAAAAATCCTCAGCCGTCAGGTTCAGGGCATCGGCTTTGACACGCATAAGGGCATCCTTGCTGACAAGAATGACCGGCCGCGGTTGTTGAGAGAGATTTTCCTCCTCCTGCAAATTGAGGGCTACTGCCAAAATCCGATTGTCATTCGTTATTTCCGTAAATTGCTTTTGCAATTTGTGCAGAGATGAATGGTTCAACTCTACCCGAAACAATCCACCCGTCTCGAGGGTAATACCGGCGTGCAGATGCCCATGCTCACGAAAGCTGTCCAATAGACGCGAGACATAGCGGGCATTTCTCCCGATTTCATCCATATAACGCTTTTTGGAATCAATCTCTTCCAACACTACAGCGGGTATGATGATTTCGTTGTCAGCGAATGAAAACATCGCCCGAGGATCTTGCAGGAGTACGTTGGTGTCCAGTACGTAGATTTTCTTCAAAATCTCGCCTCCTATTACCCATCTTATATACCCTATGCAATTTTTGGAGGGATGCGCTGTTGCAGCGGCCTGATGTACTACAGTCTATGTACGTCATTCCGCAGATAGTCTCGGACCACACAGAATGAAAATCGCTGCAGGAGAACACAATACACCTAAACCCTGCCCTCCTTTGGAAGGTATACCAGTAAAGGAGAATGTATGTGAAACGGATCGCGATCGGTACGCTTAGTATCTGTCTCTTGCTCACAGCATGCACGACTACAAGCAATAAACCGCCAGCTAATCAGGCAGCACCCAAACAAAATCAAAATGCTCCCAAAACACAGCGTGTCCAGCAGACAAACCCTGGACCTGCAAAAAACCAATCGGCGCAGGCTACGGCTGATCGTCTGGTCGAATTGGCGAAGCGTGTGCCCAAGGTAAACGGGGCGACCGCCGTCGTCGTTGGCAAATATGCCGTCGTGGGAATCGATGTCAACGCGCACCTGGATCGATCGCAAGTTGGCGTGATCAAATACTCCGTCGCCGAAGCCTTGAAGGCAGATCCCCAAGGAGCAAAAGCTCTTGTGACAGCAGACGCCGACATCGTGCAGCGCCTTCGTGAAATGGGAGCTGACATTCGGAACGGACGTCCCGTCAGTGGCTTTGCCGAGGAAATGGCGGATATCGTCGGGAGGATTATCCCGCAGTCCCCTACCCGGGTACAAACACGTGAACAAAAGCCTTCCAGGGAGAATGAGCAACGCATCAACAAAGACAGTAGGTCCAGGCCGCACGGCAATGAAAAAATCAATGTCAACCGCAAGTCAAGCCAATAGAAAACAGAAAAAAAGACATTCTCCGGGACTTAGGCCCGAGAGAATGTCTTTTTTTCATCACTGATTCTAAGAGTCTGCAACACATCCAGCGCCTGCGCCAGATCCCGCAGCAGATCTTCCGTATCCTCCAATCCGGCTGACAGCCGAATCAGCCCATCCGTAATTCCCCGCTTGGCTCTTTCCTCTGCTGGCATCGCAGCATGAGACATCGTTGCCGGATAGGAGAGAATGGTTTCTACGGCACCGAGGCTGACTGCAACGATCGGCAGTCTGACCCGATCAAAGACAGCCTTTGCCCGCTCCCTGCTGCCGACATCAAAGGAAAGCACCGCCCCGTGTCCGCTGGCCTGATTCACCTGTATCTGATGTCCAGCGTGGGTACACAGGCCTGTGTAATAGACATGCTTCACAGCCGAATGCTGCGAAAGCCATTGGGCAATGCGTTCTGCTGATCGGGTACCGACATCCAGTCTGGCTTTCAGCGTCTTCAGACCTCTCATCACCAGCCAGCTATCCTGTGCTCCAAGGATGGCCCCCATGCCGTTTTGAATAAAATATAGCTGTTTCCCAAGAGCTTCATCCTTCGTGACTGCCAGACCCGCTACAACATCGCTGTGGCCTCCGATAAATTTGGTCGCACTGTGAATCACCACATCAGCGCCCAGCTCCAACGGTTTTTGATAATACGGTGTCATAAATGTGTTATCTACCATGACCAAAAGATCACGCTTTTTCGCAATCCGACAAACAGCTGCCAGATCCGTTACCTTCAACGTAGGATTGGAGGGTGTTTCCAGATAAATTCCTTTGGTTTTCGGTTTGATGGCGTTTTCCACCGCGTGAATCTGGGTGGTATCCACAAAGGTAACTTCAATCCCCATCCGCGACAGCACCTGGGTCAAGAAACGAAACGTTCCGCCGTAGACATCCTCGGATACCACGATGTGATCTCCTGCTGAGAACAGCATGAACACACTGGAGATCGCCGCCATGCCGGAAGCGAAGGCAAAGCCTCTGGCCCCACCCTCCAGAACGGCGATCGCCTCCTCCAATGCATGTCTGGTCGGATTTCCTGAGCGAGCATAATCATAGAGACCAGGAGCGTCCAGATCGGCCTGGTGAAAAGTCGATGCCTGATAGATCGGTACCGAGGAGGCTCCAGTGACCGGATCAAAACAAGAGACGCCGTGCAGGGCTTTCGTGGCAAAATTCATCGTAGTTGCCCCCCTGTGACGAGACTGGCATCCAAAGCCTGTGTCAAATCAGCCGTCAAATCGTCCGGATGCTCGATGCCGACCGACAACCGCAGTAACCGATCGCATACCCCTACATACTCGCGTATCTCTTGGGGGATATCCGCGTGGGTCTGGGTTGCCGGGTACGTACACAAGGATTCGACGCCGCCTAGGCTTTCAGCGAAGGAGATCAGCTTAAGATTTTGCAGGACCACAGGAACCTGTTCGGCAGACCGGACCCGGAAAGAAACCATACCGCTGTATCCGCTCGCTTGAGAAGCATGTGTCTGATGACCGGGATGCTCACTCAAGCCAGGATAAAACACCTCTGTTACAGCCTCGTGCTCCAGAAGCCGTTGTGCCACGGCAAAAGCATTGGATTGATGCCGTTCCATGCGCAGAGCCAGCGTCTTGAGTCCACGCAAGAGCAGCCAACTGTCCTGTGGACCCAGCACGGCACCAATCGTGTTATGTAAAAATTTCACCTTTTCCGAAAGCTCAGTACCTTTGGTCACGATCAAGCCGGCCAGGACATCGTTATGCCCGCCGAGATACTTGGTCCCGCTATGCAGAACAATATCTGCGCCCAACTCCAGCGGACGCTGGAAATATGGAGTCATAAACGTGTTGTCCACGATGGTGAGCAAGCCATGCTCTTTTGCCAACAGAGCCACTTCGCGAAGATCCGTAATCTGCATGAGCGGATTCGTGGGAGTCTCCACAAAAATCGCCTTGGTCTCCGGACGAATCGCCGATTTTACTGCATCCAGATCCCGCAGGTCTGCATACGTGAACCAGAGCCCGTAGCGTGTCAGAACTTGCTCGAATAAACGGTAGGTACCGCCATATAAATCCAGTGATACGATGATGTGATCCCGCTGGGAAAACAAGCCCATGGTAGTGTGGATGGCGGCCATCCCGGAAGCACAAGCAAATCCGCTATCCCCTGATTCAGCGGCAGCGATCGCCTCTTCGAGAATGGCACGCGTCGGATTACCTGTCCGCGTATAGTCGAAGCCAGTGCTCTCCCCGATACCCGGATGGCGGTAAGCCGTCGCGTAATAGACGGGAAAATTGATCGCTCCTGTCCTTTCGTCCTTACCTACTCCTGACTGAACCAGCTTTGTCTCCAATTGCATTTTGATCCCGCTCCCTTCAATCGTTTGCGAGGGCATCAAAAAAGCCCCCTTTCCTCAGAAAGAAGGCTTTGATTACGTCACCGTAAGCAAATCCTTCTTATCTGTCAGAGTTCAACACTCTGCAGGAATTAGCACCAGTATCTCCCTGTAAATAAAATTACAAGTGATTGGTTGCCGGGCATCATCGGGCCAGTCCCTCCGCCTCTCTGGATAAGAAGAATGAACGATTTAATTGTTGGTGTTAATGATGCTAATACTACCGGAATAGTGGACCTTTTGTCAATCCATTTATTTCAAGATGATTCTGCTTTTCTCAACGCCGCCATGACTTGTTGATCCAGCTTGGCAGCTGCCTTTTTGTCGTATGTTTTTTCGTATTGTGGATCCGCCGATATTCGGGAACCATAAAACATGATATCCCGGACGGAATATATGTTCATTTCTACGAGGGCAAGCTTGAGCGGCACTTCTTCGATCCGCTGTGTCTTGACCTGCGCCAGACCGTTCACTGCATAGGAGGAACCTCCTCCAATCAGTTGGATGACCACTTCAGGATGCTTCGCGATATTCGCCAAGATGCGGGAACGGCTGTCAATAGCCAGAAAGATCCTTTGGGCAGAGACGGCGTAAATCCAGGACAGTGAATGGAGAGAGGGCGCACCCGTTTCGTAGTCAATCGTTGCCAATGTCACAAATCGCTCCTGTCGCAAAAACGCCAACAAGTCTTCGGACAATGTTTGGGAAACCGTTTCAGCCATGCCTGAACCCTCCCGGAAAAGAGATCTCCATCCATTGTACTCTCCCCGCGCGACGGCAGGCAACTGTTACCGGCAGGTTCCCCGAAAAGAGTGCGATCAAAAGGAAAAGGAGGCTACATGATGACACCTACCGAACGTTTACTGGATCAGATCGACGACCTGCTGCATGAGATTGCAGAGGTTCGCAAGCTGAATGAAAGAATGGACAAAATTGCGATGTTCCTCGAAGACATCCGACTGGCTGATGTCATCCAAAATTACACTGCCCCGCGCAAGCTGCTTTGGATTAATTTCCTCGCAGGTCTTGCCCGGGGGCTTGGTTTGACGATCGGAACGGCGATCGTATTGGCTCTATTTGGTTCGCTGCTCTCCAAATTCCTCTCGATCCCGATCATCGGGGATTACATCCGTCAGATTATCGATTACATCGAATCCTATCGGCATTAATCCTCATCTTCATCTTCGTCATCGTCGTCATCATCATCGTGTTTCTTTGACTTTTTATCCTTATTTTTCAAATTTCCATAAGCATTCCCTTGCGGTTGTTTCTGCTTACCGTCCGAGACTTCATGGTTGTATTCAATTTCTTTTTCCAAAACTTGTTTGCCGTCTACATAAAGCTGCAAATGAACAGCTTTTCCATCAAAGCTATTCTTGTTTCCTTTTTGTGAGAAGGTAAAGGTAAATTGGCCGTGCGCATTTGGTTTGACGACTTTCTTTTCACCATTCGGCGCTACAATCACCAGGCTCACATTTTTCTTGGCATTATTCCAGCCTGCGATGGTCCCGTTTACCTTGATCTTCTTCTGTTTCGCATCTAGGACAGCCGTACCCGTGAGCGAATAGGTAACTACTCCCGGTTTTTCTTTCGCGTTGATAACCTGGACCCCTACATTAGTGGACTCCAGCTTCTTGTCCCCATTGTAGATCTCAACCAGCGCTTTTCCGTTTCCTTCCTTTACATCTTTCAAAGTGACGTTGAAGCTGCCTACGCCATTCCAGAGCTTCTGCACCTTCACCGATTTTTTCTCACCGTTGTAGCTGACGATTACTTTGTCGGCTGGAAGTGTCACAATGCCGCGCAAATTCAACTCAGATTTCTTGGCATCAAGAACAGACAACGCATGCAGCAGAAGCTTCGCGTCGCTTGCTTCCTGTGCAACCAGCTTGACGCTTTCACTGTCTACCATTTGGCTGCCAGCATAAGCCTTTACAGTGGCGTACTGGTTCTTCATGCCTGCATCCCAGGTGAAGCTCACAGCAAATGTATGCTCACTGGAAGGCACGACGGAGATCGTGTCACCGTTTGGCTTGGTGACGACTACCTTGGTGACATCTGGTGTGACAACCCCTTTTATGTAGACCTTGTTATCTTTCGTCTCGGCATCTACACTGATAATCTCCTGATCTTCCAGAAAACGTACTTCCAGCCAGATGTCACGATAGTACTCTTGATAAATGCGTTCCCACTCTTCAGGATGATCCTTCATAAAGGTTTGCAGATGGGTATCCAAATCGATCTCATCCACGATAATGTACAGATGTTCTGCCTGTTGCTTCAGCAGGATTTGCAAAGTGTCAGGGTCATTTAAGGCCAGCTCGCGCAGATTGTAACGGGTGACTTTCTTGCCCTCGTCATTCATAACCACTTTGGTCGACGCTGGAGTCAAATCCCGCGAGGTACTGGCAGTAAGCTGTGCGGCCTGGTTAGATGGCTTGGCAGCAGTAGCGACTACCTCCTTGTTCACGATGGGACTGGCTGTGATCGTACCGACGGTAATTTTAGGGCTGCCGGGATTCGCCTCCACACTAGCGTTAGCCAATAAAGGCGTTAGCCCGCCAATCAATACCGCTGTCGCTATGACGCCCACTACGGGTCTGGTCATGTATTTTTTCATCGATGTTCCTCCTTCATGCCTCTATCTCTTTGTCTACCCTCACCCTGAGCACAGTTACTGACGGGACGTAAGACAAAAAGGTTGCAGGCGCAAATAAAAAACTCCTGCCGGCATTCCTGTTGGACAGGTTGCTGGCAGAAGTTTTTCCGTATCCTGAATATTACGCCTGAAAACGGGGTTCATTTTCGATCGCAAGCAAAAGCGTATCAACAGCTTCCGCAGGGTATCTGGATTCCGAGGTTTCGGTCTTGGTGCTTCCCGTCAAAATGTACCAATCCCCTTCGCGTCGATACGCCAGTTCCTCGATTTCGTGATCCTCGCGCAAGACGTCGCGAAAAAAAGCAGCAGTATCCAGGGCCGATTTGTCATTGGGTCTAGCGTCTGCCACAACTTGAATTTGCAGCCAATTAAACAGAGCATCTTCCCGCTTCATGTACGCTCCCCTACCCTCTTTGGTTGGTGTTTGGTTTGATTCGTACTTTTACAATGACGAGAATCGCAATGGCAACCATCAATGAACTTTTTACTGGGAGTCCCGTATCCAAAATAGCGAAAATTAGCGAGCCGACGAACAAGAAGATGAGCAGCAAAATCGTCTTTAAGATCGGCATGCGAATCCGTGTTGCAAACCCCATATAATACACCAGAATGAGTTCTACGAAAATAATCCATGTCCTATTGTTGTCTAGCAACATCCGAAAACTTTCATAGGCAGAAAGCTGTTCCGGATTTGCAGGGTAATAGGTAGAAGCGAGCATCAGCCAATCCATTGTCTTATCCCTCCTGTGTCACCTGGGACAAGCCAACCTCACGCAAGCCATGCAGGTAAACCATTTCTTCAGCGTATTCCTTGTCTTCTTCCACGGGCGTCTCCAAGACGACAGGCAGATGGTCAAACAGAGGCGAGACCAAAAATTTCGCTAGCGCTTCTCTGCCGATTTCTCCCTTGCCGATCTTCTCGTGGCGGTCTTTTTGACTTCCAAATGGCGCTTTGCTGTCATTGAAATGAATTGCCACCAGATGGTCGAGGTAGCCAGTCTCTTTCATCTGTTCCGTCAATTGATCAAACGTCTCCAATTGCCACTGGCCGGCAGCAAAGGAGTGGCAAGTATCAAAGCAAAAGCCGATTTTCTCCGGGTAGCGGGTAGCGCCGCGAATTTCCATCAAAGAAGGAATCGTCAAACCGAGCTCGGAGCCTTGTCCAGCTGTATTCTCCAGCAAGAGCCTTACAGGACCATCGTACTGGGACAAGATCATGTCTAGTGTCTCGACCATGCGCTTGGTTCCGTATTCTTCTCCTTCGCCTACATGCTTGCCGCAGTGAACGACAGCTCCGACAGCGCCGTAGCTTTCCGCGATATGTAGATCTTCCAGGATCGAGCGAATCGTCACTTCCTGCAAATCTTCCTTAGGCGTGGAGAGATTGGTGATATAAGGCGTATGGCAGACCAGAGTGAGGTCATGCTTTTGCAACAACTCGACACCTTTGGCGGCATCTATGTAATCTACTTTTTTCGGGCGAAGTCCCCTCGGGTTTTTCGTAAAGACCTGCAAGGACTCGGCTCCCAATTCCATCGCGCTCAAGACAGCTTTTTCCAAGCCCTTCGCGACACTAATATGGCATCCGATCTTCAATCTGGGTTCACTCCTACATCGTGATCTGTCCATTTCACTTTATCAGGTGCCGATAGCCCTGTCAAAACTCCGGCTGCAAGAGGCACTGCTTCTTTTCTCGATGCTGGCGAGCGCTTCCACCCACATGCTATGATGTCTCTATTACAAGGAAAGGTGGGAATGGAATGAGTCTTTACGAAATTGCCGTCAAGACCATCACAGGGGAAGAAACTGCGTTGAAGGAGTACAAAGGAAAGGTTCTGCTCATCGTCAACACCGCGAGCCAATGCGGACTGACGCCGCAGTATAAGGGCTTGCAGGCTCTGTATGACCGTTATCAGGAGCAAGGTTTTGCTGTGCTGGGCTTTCCTTGCAATCAGTTTGCCGGGCAAGAACCGGGCAGCGAAGAGGAGATTGCCCATTTTTGCGAAGCCAATTATGGTGTCACTTTTCCGCTTTTCGCCAAAATTGACGTGAATGGCGAGAATGCTCATCCCCTTTATCAATATTTGAAAGCTCATGCTCCAGGTGAAGAACAAGAGATCGAATGGAATTTTGCCAAATTCCTAATCGATCGTGATGGGAATATCGTCAAACGGATCGGCGCCCGGACACAACCGGAAGAATTGGCAGCGGTTATTGAGGCATTGCTGTAGAATTGGGAACCGGCAGACCTGATATAGTGGTTCACCAACTCTTTTCCCTTTTTCCTCGACTAGGTTACTCTGTCCTCCGTCTATCTATTGTGAGAAGCATTCCAAGATCCACCACAAAATGTTAGTCTCCATGAATGACCATAACGAAAAAAGGGGTGTCCCCAAGTCTTTCTGACTCAGGGACAGCCCCTTTGCTTGTTTGTAGCTTATGCTTGCGGTTGCGCTTCCCAGCGTCTTTGCTTTTCATAGCGCTCGCGGTCGGATTTGTTCAGGTATTTTTTGCGCAGACGAACGGATTGTGGAGTTACCTCGCACAGCTCATCATCATTCAGGTATTCCAGCGCTTCTTCAAGCGTCAGGATGCGCGGTGTCTTCATCTTCACAGTCTCGTCCTTGGTCGCAGAACGGACGTTGGTCGCATGTTTTTCCTTACATACGTTGACCGTCAGATCATTGTCGCGGTTGTGCTCGCCCACGATCATTCCCTCATAGACCTCTGTTCCCGGCTCAATGAACATGATGCCGCGATCTTCCACGGACATCAGGCCATAGGTTGTCGCTGTCCCTGTTTCATGGGAAATGAGGACACCTGCGTGACGGCCCCCTACTGCGCCTTGTACCAGCGGACGGTAGCTGTCAAAGGAATGGTTCATAATGCCGTAGCCGCGTGTAATGGTCAGGAATTCGGTGCTGTAGCCGATCAATCCGCGGGATGGAATGATGAATTCCAGGCGCACCTGGCCGAATCCATTGTTCACCATGTTGACCATTTCGGCCTTGCGGTAGCCCAATGTCTCCATGACTGAGCCTGTGTATTCTTCCGGAACGTCAATGACCAGCATCTCGGCAGGCTCCATTTTTTGCCCGTCAATCAGGCGGATGATGACCTCTGGCTTGGATACGGCCAGCTCAAAGCCCTCACGGCGCATATTCTCTACCAGAATAGACAGATGCAATTCGCCGCGTCCAGATACGACGAACGCATCTGGTGAATCTGTTTCGTCCACACGAAGAGATACATCCGTCTCCAACTCTGCCATCAGACGATCGCGCAGCTTGCGAGAGGTCACGTGTTTCCCTTCCCGGCCAGCAAAAGGACTGTTATTGACCAGGAACGTCATTTGCAGGGTTGGCTCATCAATTTTCAGCAATGGCAAAGCGTCTGGATGATCCACATGGCAGACGGTTTCGCCCACGTTGATGTCATCGATCCCTGCGATTGCGACAATGTCACCAGCTTTTGCTGTTTTTTGCTCGACGCGTTGCAGACCTGAGAATCCGAACAGTTTTTGAATCCGCACTTTTTTAACAGATCCGTCGCGCTTCGTAACAGATACCATCTCGTTTACATTCATGGTTCCTTGATAGATGCGACCAATCCCGATGCGGCCCAAAAAGTCGTTATAGTCAAGCATGGTCACCTGCATTTGCAGCGGAGCCGCTTCATCCGCATCAGGTGCCGGCATATGCTCAACGATTGCGTCAAACAGCGGGCGCAGATCGCCTTCCAATTTATCTGGTTCCAGACCTGCGATGCCTTGCAGACCGGATGCATAGACGATCGGGAACTCCAGTTGTTCTTCCGTCGCATCCAGATCGATGAACAGGTCGTAAACTTCATTGATTACTTCTTGCGGACGCGCATTGTCGCGGTCCACCTTGTTTACTACGACGATGGGAGTCACTTTGGCTTCCAATGCCTTTTTCAATACAAAACGCGTTTGCGGCATACAGCCTTCAAAGGCATCGACGATCAACAGAACGCCATCCACCATGCTCATGATCCGCTCTACTTCACCCCCGAAGTCTGCGTGACCCGGAGTATCCAAAATGTTGATGGTGAAATCCTTATATTTAACGGAAGTGGTTTTGGCCAAGATGGTGATCCCGCGTTCCCGTTCCAAGTCATTCGAGTCCATCATTCTTTCTTCTACGTGCTGGTTGCTGCGGAATGTGCCTGACTGAATCAAGAGCTTGTCGACCAGTGTTGTTTTTCCGTGGTCAACGTGGGCAATAATGGCGATGTTGCGTGTGTCAAGACGCTTCATGTGTACCTCCTCTATTTTGCATACCTTCCATATTAACAGTTTGTGAATCTAGGCACAATGGGTAGTTTTAACGGCTGAACCACCGAGTAAAGGGGCTTCTTCTTGCCATACTAAGCATGAGGTGATTCCTTTGAACAAATACTGGCCTATTGCCATTAGCAGTTTTCTTCTGGCTTCTTCCCTGGCTGGTTGCGGCACATCCGGCAACCATACCGGACAGGGAACGCAAAACGGCGCCAAGACGCAGAACGTACATGATCCATACACGGCCAATCGCTTTGGCAGCATTGCCCATGATTATCATGCAACCATCCGGGATACCAACGAAAGGAACTACCGCAAAGGCTTCACATCCAATGGCTTTAATCAAAATCAGGCAGAACTCTTGTCCAGAGCAGCCAACGATGTGCCTGGTGTCATTCGCACAAGTGCGGTCGTCCACGGCGCCGAGGCGATTATCGGGATTGTTCCGAGAAACAACCTTGCCCAACCCCAGGTAAGTGTAATCGAGCAGCAGGTTCACTCTGCAGCTAGGGCAACCACTCCTAGCCTACGCATCCACGTAACAGCGGATCCTAGCATGTTTGCGCGTCTGCGGGCGATGAATGCTGCCATCTATCAGGAGTCTACCCACCGTGTAAACAACGCTCATGTCCATCCTCTTGCCGAACAAAGCTCACTAGCACAGCATTTCTCCGTCATGCTCAACGATCTTGGCACGGGACCAAAGATGAGCCGTGAGTAAAAACCTTGCAACAGCGGGTTTTGACGTAAAAGAGGTGCGGACAAAGTTCCGCACCTCTTGAATACTTACTCAATGGGTTACTTGCTTGCCATTTCAGCCACTTTCATTTCAGGCTCGACTACTTGCAGTTCACCTGTACCGCGAACCAATTTCTTCGCGTAGGTTTTTTCCGGTTTTAGAACGGATACGAGATAGTCAATGGCAACCTGTGGATCTACAGTCTCACCACAAGTGTAGCAATCCAAAGCAGCAAAGCCGCGCTCTGGATAGGTATGAATGGACAGGTGGCTTTCCGAGAGAAGAACCAGAACGGTAGCACCTTGAGGAGAAAACTGCTTCGATTGCACGCTCAGTACCGTAGCGCCTGACGCCTCAGCAGCCTCAATCATTTCCTTTTTCAAAAATTCTGCGTCGTTCAACAAGTCAAACTGAACTCCCCATGTGTCAACAGCAACGTGTCTTCCGAAAGTCGAGTATTCCATCTTTCGGTTCCCCCTTCCTAGCAAGTGTAATGTTAAACATCGCTAGGACCTGCGTCATTCACTAACGGGGGCGGTTTCTCACTTGTTATCCACCCTTTAAAGTGAATCCTGGTTCCTAATCCTGTTTCCAACGAAAACAAACATATCATGCTTATGCCTATTTGACAATACCCTATTTTTCGCAATGAATAGAGAAACGGGCAAAAGCATGAAAAATGGACGCTGGAACAAGTCCGCGCCCATTAATTAACTACACTTCCAGTTCAAATAATCGCTTCGATAATGCACCTAGTCGTTCATCAATTGCAGTCAGCTTTTCCGGGGCAGATCTTCTTGCCCAATTTCGCAGGTCCAGCCAACGGTCGGTTTCTTGACGAATCGACTCTATTTCCTGCTCGCTACCCATTTGCAGGAAAAGTCGCTCCAGCTCTTGGGATACGTAGCTTGCAGTATTTTCAAAGACGGACAATTCCTCGTCACCGGAAAGCTCCCGAATACTGATCACCGATCCCTGATCGTAGTGATACACCATCGTAAAGCCGTCATAAATGCGGTGAACGATCCCTTGGCCGCGGAACGTTTTCATGGCTTTGCGCATCGCTTCTGCTAGCTGACGATCCCGTATGAGATACGAACTGTCGCAGGAGTAGCGATTGCCTGTGCGAAGGAAATTCAATTGAATTTCGCCGCTCTTGTCTGTCAGAATAACGTCGCGATCTCCATTGTCGCATACTTTGACATCGACTGAAACATGTTCATTGGTGAAGAGAGAGACAAATTGTGCCAACTCTTCCTCACTCATCGTGAAATAGGCCTTGGCGTAATTGGTTGCTAAACGCTGTGCCATAGTATCTCCTCAATTCTTTTGGTTTGCATGGTCAGAGTGACCGTATCAGCTTCCAAACATGAGGAGAGACGCTAAGTGTCAACGAAGGAACGTTGTAGAACCTGGCCTTGCGCTTGCCCCGTTAATCGAGAATCGATTTGGGTATTGAAGGCGGATCACCTACTTTTTGTATTTACGAAACAGCCATCCTTGACAAATCCATTATACATCATGACGAATAAAAAGTCTTGAGCAAATACTCCACGAATTATCGCAAAAAAACGGAATTTCCGGATTTAACCGGTGGGAGAGGAAAAGAACTCTCTCATGCTCCGCTATTCTAATCGTTTCATTGGAATTGCTGGGAATCATGCTCCTATTTGCGAGTTCAACGCTTTTTTTATCGCCGTTTCTTCCTCTTCAGAAAGAGCGTATTCTGATACCCCGCCTGTTAAAGGCTTGGCGTACACTCGGGATTCTTCACGCCCAAAAATGCTGGTGATTACGACGCCGTTTTTCGCATCATCGATGATGGCGATCGAAAAGCTGAGATCGCTTCCCGTTTCTCGAAAGGCATTGTAGCGTACGATCGCGACATTGCTGCATTGGGAAGCAATACGCTGCGATAGACGATTGATGGTAAATTGCTGGTCGTTTTGCAATTTTTTTACTTCGTCCAGCGAATCGAGCATCCGGTGCAGGCCTTCCTCTAGATTGGTTCCATTAGTCCCGGCAAGAAGCCGATTCATCGATTTGCGCAGCCTGCTGATCCGAACAGACTGCAAAATCAGGATAAAGAGAAAAATCACGAACAGGACCAGAACGGCCAATAACAGTAGCGGCACAGGTGCCTGCGATAGGAGGTATTCCATGAAACGAACTCTTCCTTTCTTCCTTGCTTCAGACAAGCTTGTTAACATGCTTACCCTATTGTACATCCACCAAGGCTCTGGTTCAAATATCATGTGCCAGAATTGTCGATGGCATAACCGGAAAATGGTGCCTTCGCAGCGAATCAAAAAAAGCGACACCCTCATCATGAGATGTCGCTTTTTTTATTCCATATCCATTTGTGTCAAGCTCATCGTCCTTTTGACATCCCCCAGTTCCACCTATAATTCAAGCAACAACATTTCCCTACGAAGCTGTTTCAAGCGCTCCGTCGAACGTTTCATCTGTGATTTATCTTCGTGCGTCATCGCGTCGTACAAGGTCGCCAATTCATAATCCAGCTCCAAACGCAAAACCGGAATTCGTTCTTCCGAGTCTTTTCTCTTCAAGGCGGCAATCACCTGATCCATGGTCACATTGCACGATTTTTCGTAGATCACTTTTTTCTCAGCTCCTTTGATTTCCACTATTCTGACGGCTTCACCATACCGAATGTACTTCATCAATACCATATCGTCGTCTACGCAAACTTTGACGACAGCATGCCCTTTCACCCGTTCGACAAAACGGTACAGAATCATCGCCACCCGTGTATCCTGCACGGGGACACCAGCCAGATGAAGCCTGTAGGAACCGTTCAGCCTTTGCATGATCCACTCGGATCTACCGTCAGTGGTGTTAACGAGGAGGTGAAACTTCTCGGGCGATTCCCTCCAAGAGACGCCCACCCCGACTTCCACCAGGGCCTGCAGCATCGCATGCAGCGTTTTTCGATTCAGCCAAACAACCAGATTAAAATACTCCAGATCGTGGTCCAGATGCATTCAGGCCCCTCCCAATCGCAGAATACTCAGATAAAAAGGGCCCTGGTAAGGGAGTGAGTGGTATATCATATTATTCCGACGACCGAATTGCTATTCATTTCCCGGCATGTATTTTTTTGCTGACTGGTATGATATCATATGGAGGATTCCAAGCTCCCTTGACAGGGAAACGCGCCCTTTTCTCCCGGAATAGGCCGTGCAAGATTGTCTGAATAGAGGTGTGAAATCATGTCCGTCATCTCCGGTTTTACGCAAGAAGATTTTGACGTTTTCGCCATCGAGGGTTTGGATGCTCGAATGGAAGGCATCAAGACCAATATACGCCCGAAGCTGGAAGCGCTCGGCCAACACTACGCGCCTTCCCTTTCCATGGCGACTGGCAATGAGATGTTTACCCATGTAGCCAAGCATGCTCGCCGGACTGTAAACCCTCCTGACGATACCTGGGTCGCCTGGGCGGCCGATAAGCGTGGATACAAAAAGCACCCGCATTTTCAGATCGGTTTGTGGGGAACGCATCTTTTCGTGTGGTATGCCGTGATCTACGAATCTCCAGCTAAAGGCCAGGTAAGTCAAGCCATGCGGACCCATCTGGAGGAAATTTTGTCTATCGTACCCGATCATTTCCGCTGGTCTCCAGACCATATGCAGCCGGCGAGTGCCTCTTCTGCCGAGTTAGGCAAAGAGGGTGTCATGAAACTCGTGGACAGGCTGGCATCGGTGAAAAAAGCGGAAATCCTCTGCGGCATCAATATCGATCGCCACGACCCTGTTCTGGCGGACGGAGGAGCTTTGCTGGCACGCTTGGATGAAACGTTTGCGATCTTGGCCAAGCTGTACCGCATCGCTCAGCCAACACCCGTATCATCCCTCCTCGTATGAAAAGATATATGCAAAAGAACAGGTCCGCTTTCTTTTAAAAAGCATGTGCCTGTTCTTTTTTCATGTGCTTCGTCTCAGATGTCGCGGTTCAGTGCACAATAAGGTTCAATTACTAGCTGCCGCGATAATCCTGTATGCGAGCGTACGTATTCTCCACTTCCTGAAACATGCGGTCAAAAAGCTCCTGGACAGATGGAATGTCCTCGATCAGACCAATTACCTGGCCTGCCCAACCAAAGCCTTTCTGTGCATTCCCTTCATAAATAAAGGTGCAATTGTTCTCCCCGCTGATAAATGGCTTCAATTGCTCGTATCCTGCGCCTTCCTTTTCCAGCTGCAGAATATGGTCAGAGCCTTCTGTACGAACTACCCGCGCAGGTGCTCCCAGCGTTCGCTTGATGACGGATGTGTCTTGCTCGGTTGCTTTCAGAATCGCCTCTTTATAGGCAGGATGGGCGTGTACGCACTCCTGGGTAGCGATAAAGCGGGTGCCCATTTCGACACCTTCTGCTCCCAGCGCCAAAGCTGCGAGGATGCCCCGGCCATCTCCAATCCCGCCGCTCGCCAGAACCGGAATCTGGACCGAGTCCACGACACGGGGAATCAGGACAAACGTACCGATGTCATCACGTCCCAGATGTCCGCCGCCCTCCTGACCTACCGCCATCACAGCGTCAGCTCCAATGGATTCGGCCTTCTGTGCTTGCCGGACAGACGCCACCAGGACCAGTTTTTTCACGTCGTACCCATCCAGTCTACGAATCAGAGGCTCGGGATTACCGCCCGTTACGGATACGACCTTCACACCTTCTTCGAGTGCGACATCCACCATCCCCTCATAGGAGCGGTTGTACTGGCCGATCGCGAAATTGACGCCAAATGGCTGATCAGTCAACGATTTGACTTTTCGGATTTCCTCACGCAGCGCAGCTTCCGATGGCAAAGACATCGCTGTAATTTGTCCCAGTCCACCCGCATTCGAGACGGCAGCAGCCAAATCCGCATATGCCAGGTAGGCAAGACCGCCCTGCACCACCGGATATTTGATATTCAAAAGCTCTGTGACCCTTGTTTTCATCCCTATCACCTCATTTGAAGTAAGATTTCTCGGCAGATGCAGCGAACTCCTGCCGCCATGAGTTTTCTGCATAAAAATTCGCTTGCTTTCCCCCCCTTTTTTGCTATACTCAATTTGTTTGTTTTGTACCCCCTTCTATTCTTGATTCGTAAAGCGAGGCGATCGTAGTGAGACAAATGAAAACACCTTTGTTCAGCGGGTTGTTGGAGCATGCCAAGAGGAACCCGATCCAATTCCATATTCCGGGTCATAAGAAAGGCATGGGCATGCATCCTGCTTTTCGCGAGTTCATCGGCGAGAATGCTCTCTCGATTGACCTGATCAATATCGCGCCGCTTGATGACCTCCACCATCCGAAGGCGATGATTAAAGAAGCACAAGAATTGGCAGCTGAGGCATTCGGCGCTGACCATACATTTTTTTCTGTTCAAGGGACAAGCGGTGCCATCATGGCGATGATTATGGCGACGTGCAGCCCCGGAGACAAAATTATCGTACCGCGCAACGTGCATAAATCGATCATGTCCGCGATTATTTTTGCAGGCGCGTATCCAATCTTTATCCATCCTGTCATGGATGAAAAGCTGGGGATTTCCCACGGTATCACAGTGAGATCTGTACAAAAGGCATTGGAAGCACATCCTGATGCTGCCGCTCTGCTGGTGATCAACCCTACCTACTTCGGAATCGCCGGCAACCTTCGTGAGATTGTGCGGACCGCGCATAATTATGAAATTCCCGTACTGGTGGATGAAGCACACGGGGTACACATCGCATTTCATGATGAGCTCCCGATCTCCGCCATGCAGGCCGGAGCAGATATGGCTGCGACAAGCGTCCACAAGCTGGGGGGATCCCTCACGCAAACCTCCATTCTCAATGTGAGGGAAGGTCTTGTCGACGTAGACCGGGTGAAGACAGTCATGAGCATGCTGACCACCACTTCTACTTCTTATATTTTGCTCGCCTCGCTGGATATGGCCCGTCAGCACCTGAGCTTAAACGGCCGTCAAATGACGGAGAGGGCCATGCAATTGGCTGAGAAAGCCAGAGATATGATTAATGAGATCCCACGGATTTATTGTGTGGGTCGTGAAATTCTCGGCAAGCCGGCCACCTATGCGATGGACCCGACGAAGCTTTTGATCCATGTACGGGACCTGGGGATTACGGGCTGGGAGGTAGAAAACTGGCTGAGGGACAAGTACCAGATCGAAGTGGAAATGAGCGATCTCTACAACATTCTTTGCTTTATTACGGCTGGCGACTCCGAAGAGACGATTCAGATCCTCGTCAATGCACTGCGAGAACTCGCCGTCGAATTTGCTCACGTGCAGGCGGAGGAACAACCGACGATATCCCTGCCCGAAATTCCGGTGTTGTCGTCTACTCCACGTGATGCTTTCTACTCGCCGACAGAAACCATTCCCTTGACTAAAGCAGCAGGCCGGGTGATCACCGAATTTATTATGGTGTATCCGCCTGGCATCCCGATCTTCCTGCCAGGCGAAGTGATTACAGAAGAAAACATTGCCTACATTCAGGAGAACATCCGTGTAGGTCTGCCTGTGCAAGGACCAGAGGATGAGACCTTGAAGACGATCAAGGTGGTTAAGCGACAAACCGCCATTACTGGATGAGGATAAAAAAAGAGCAGGTTGGGGAAAAATTTCGTCCCGCAATCTGCTCTTTCTTTTTTTGTTCGACTCTTATTTGTAAGCACGAACGTAAATATCACTAAAATCCGCTTCATCCAGCAAATCGAACAGGAGATCATCGTCATCTAGTGCTTCCAGGAAGGTCACCGATTTCTCTTTCTTGGTTCCTGGGAAGACAACGAAAGCGATGCTATCGAAGCCATACTTATCCAGGATGTCAAAGAAAACATCCCCTTCCAGCGCTGTCAAGAATGGGTACTCGACATAATCTCCGTGATCGCTGCCGCCATCGTCATCCCCGTCGTCATCGCCGTCATCGCCATCATCACGAGCAGAGGCAAATGCCAAGGTATACACAAATGGATCACCATCGCGCGTATCGATCCATACCACGCGGTTTCCTCCGATACGTGGCGTCTCCATCTTCGCTTTGTCATTCCAGTAATGCTTGCTGAAGGAGTCTTTCTCTACGTCAAACAGCTCGTAATAGAAATCCTTTGGCTTCGGAGACAAACGATTGTCATAGAAAAGCACCATATTGCGGGAAGCCTGCGGATCTACCTGGTCGCCAGAGTCCCATCTGGACAAAGGATTGATTTTGCTCCGCTTTATATCGTAATAAAATATATCCCAGGAAGCATCCCTGCCGGAGGTGTATTGACTCCACACGACAAAATTGTCGCCAATGGAGGCTTTTTCTACTTGTACTCCTGAGACGATCTTGGTCGACCGATTGATGTCGCGATCATACAGATACACAGTCGCCTTGTCGCGGCTGTCCTCCAATACCCACGTGATATAATCCCCATAAATATCCAAGCTCAGGGGCTCTTTGCCCAAGCGATCAATATCTTCTTCTTTACCCGAAGAAAGATTGGTTACCATCAATTCATTTCTGCGATCTTCGTTCACCCACAGAAGGTTGTTGTCGTCCAACTCATAATAATTTTTGGCCGGTTTTACGGATTTATCTGTTACTCTTGTCACTTTTCCTTTGCGGATGTCGTACGCCATCAGAGCCTTCAATGACTTGTCATACCAGACGGCATAACGATTGCTTACCAGCGGTCTGACCGGATCCGCATCCTCATCGCTGATCGCTACAGTAGTGCCCTTCTCCACGTCATACAGGATTACCGTAGATGTCCGTTTGGTAGTAGAGAGGTAAACAACATAGCGATCAGAACCGTCCGGATCTGAAGGATCTCCCGCAAATCCGCCCAGGTCTACCACTTCCTCGTCACGAAGATCATACATATTCAAGCGCACTTTTCCCTCGTTGTCTTGACTCGCGTAAAGTACCAGGTCTCCGTAAATCCGCGGCTGCAATCGGGAATAAATGCGGGAAGCGATTCGTTCTGTAGAGCTCTTGTCGATATCACCAAGCATCAGGCTGTTGCCGCTCGCAAATATGTATGTATCATCATACAGATGTGGATTCGTTTTTGAACTGGAGTCAGTGGTCACTTTTTTGGATCTGCCTGTATCGATGGAAAATTTGTACAGTTGTTCACCGCGCGGGTTTTCATACAAGATCGTATCGCTATCGATCACAGGATTTGTCTGCTGTCCAACGCTCACATCCGCCTCATGCTCTGTCCCATCAGCGATGTCGTAGTAGAAAATATCAGAGTTGCCGTTGCGTCTGTCTTCCCAAGCCACGTAATAAGAGCTCACGGATGGTTTGCTTGCTTCACCGCTGGTGGTCACGCGGGTCTCTTCATCCGTATTGATATTGTACAGATAAATATCCGTTCCCTTGTGTCGGCTATCTGTCCAGACAACATATTTACCTGAGATCTCCACGTCGGAGCCAGCAGTCGGTTTCGCGGTAATGCGTTTCTCCTTATCTCTGGAGATATCGTAGAGATACACATCATAATCGCCATTTCGGGAGTCAGTCCATACGACGTAATTCCCGTCTACCTTCGGATTGGACTTGTCAGACTTCTTATCACCGATCTTCGTCTCTGTCCCTTTTTTCAAATCGTAAAGGGTGACTGTCTTTTCTCCTTCGACGATCCAGACTGCATAATTATTCGAAATGTCGAATCCAGTCTTGGCTACTTCCGGTTGTCCCGAGTTGATCTTCACCTCAGTCCCAACGCTGCTGGCTAGTGCTGGCGTCCCGCCCCATAGGGTGCCGACCAGCAAGACCGCAGCCAACAATCCCTGGATGGGTTTTCGCTTCATGAAAATATTCCTCCTTTTACAGCAATTATCTCTCTTCTTTATTATCCCCCATCGACAAAAGCTTGTCAAAAAAAACAGGCCTCCCAGGAGCCCTGTTATTTTTTATAGGAAATCTTCTCTTGATTTTGTCTTAGACATCCTTCGCAATCACAAACAGCATAAAGCGTTTTCACTTGATTGCTTTCAAAATGCTCAATGATCGATCCGCAAGTTTGGCAAACGATTGTCCCCATCCCGGTCCCCTCCGTCATCACCTTGCCGTGGCAATGTGACTGCGTTTTCTCCAATTAAGATGTTATATCTATATTAATATGCTACTCTAATTGGAGTCAATACGGGAATTTCACACATTTTAAAGTATTTAGTATGTCACATTTTGCGTTTCTGATCCTTTTTGCTCCATCCAATGAACGATTCTCTCCAGCACCTGCCACTTTTCTGGCTCATTTAGGATCTCGTGGCGAAGATGAGGGTACATATGGAATTCTTTGTCCGCCTCTATGCAAGCAGCAAATCGCTCGACAGCTTGGGCATTCACCAGCTGATCATCCCCTGCCTGTAGGATCAGCATAGGTACACCGATTTGATCTGCTTCCTCCCACGCCTGTTTCATGGCCCGGTGCAATTCCTCAAACCATCGCACACTTACCTTGTGATAGTTCAGGGGGTCCTGCTTATACTGATTCTGCACTTCCTGGTCACGAGATACCATGTCCGGAGTTATCCCATTAGGCAAGGCAAGCGTCGGCCAAATCCGGTCCAGCAGCTTGGCTAGGCGTTCCTTCCACGCGGGAACCTGTATCGTAAGTTCCATACAAGGAGACGTCAGAATCAGGCCGCTCAGTTTTTTGGCGGAAGTCTGTGTCTGGGCATAACGGGTGACAATCAGTCCCCCCAGACTATGTCCCATAAGAAAGACTGGCCTGCCGTCAGATTGTTCCCATGCTTCTGTTATCCATTGATGCACGGTATCGATGTATTGGGAAAAGGATTCGATATGGCCCCTCTTACCTGGTGATCGTCCGCATCCGGGCAAATCTCCGGTGTACACGTCCCATCCTCGCTCATTCAGGTAGCGGACGACATGTTCGTACCTCCCGTGATGTTCTCCAGTACCATGGACTAATACGACAGCCGCTTTTGGTTCGGCAGCAGGCCATTTTTGCTTGTACATACGTTCCTCTCCTCCGAGTCTGCAAATAAACAAACGAGCAGAAGAAAAACTTCTGCTCGCTACCTAATACTGGTTGTCTTCAAAGGAAATCGTTGGTAAAAACTCTTGGAAAAATTGAGCGAGAGCTTCGGCTTCGCTTGCAGAATCGAGGCGAAAGATCTTTTGCAGATAACCAGGATTCACCGCATCCTCCGAACAAAGGAGTGTCGATTGCCCGGTTTGCATACAGATGACCAGTGGTTTCCCGTAAAACTTGTGAGTATAGACAATCCCGAAGTCATGCCGACTTCTCTCTGAGGCAAATCCGAGAAAACGTACTTTTGCGTTTTCCGATTCGTCGTACAAGTGGTCGAAATGCTCCATTAGCAATCCCTCCTCGTCTGAAGTTTTTTGCATCAAATCTGGGATTGAACTCCTGCAATCCCGTTTGATGTAATAGTAAGTATAAAGCAATTACCCTTATTTTTCCACCCCCTAATTAACTAATCAAGTGTCGTTGATTCGGAATGCGATCTTCCCCTTCTTGAATCCAGCGAACTTTCTCCGAACCATGCAAGGATTGGGCAAGGAATGACAGACACTCGAAGAACAATTCTACTACCGCTGTACTGTATCGTTCCTCCATTTTCTCCAAGGCATACGTCAAGCGGAAAATAGACGGAACACTTCGGCGACTTGCTTCAATCACTTCTTTACCCTTTTCGGTAGGATAGACGTGGACCACACGACCATCCAGCTCTGACTTTTCGATTAGCACCATCTCTTTATCCATCAATTTCTTAATATGGATGACGATCGATGACGGATGCCAAAAGGTCCACTCGGCGATCTGGGTGACGCGCACGCCCTCATAACAATAAATGATCCAGAGAATGTTCAACTGAACAGAGGAATCGAGCTCCGCTTCCTTGGCAGCCTTCTCCCAGTCCTCCTTGTTGACCACATCGATGGCGCGCATCGTGTTTAACGCTTCAAAAACATTACGGATTGAGACCTCCTGCATGGCTTATTCCCCCATGATCCATTATCTTTCTAGGAAAACGGATATAAATAGTAGTTATATTTTACACTTTTCAGAAAAAACACGCAATTGTTTTAACGAGTATTTGGTAGATTGCCAAAGAGTGGAAGCAATGCTACACTAAACAAAGTATTCCCACGTGCGAGGAGTGATGGCAATCGTGAACCTGCAATCAGCTTACATTTATTTCGTAGAGGGCTCGACAGCCACTCATGCTGATCTTGAGGATGTTAAAGCAAAATTTAAACGATACATCGAAATGACCAAAAAAACCGGCGAACAGCTCGGATGGTCTTATGCCGAATCTGCTTTTCCCTATGAGCTGGAAGAGCGTCCTGAAGGCAAAGACTCCTGGTTCTTATTGCGAGGGAAAGATCCCAGTACGTACAAAGCGATTGTTGTCGGCGTTGGTTCCAAGCTTGTGAACGGGAAGGAACGGTCGTACGTGCAGGTTTCCCTGCCAGAGTCCGCTACCAACGGAGATAAAGGCAAAGCGAATGAATTTTGCCGATACCTCGCTCGCGATTATAAAGGAGAGCTGCACCTCTTCAATCGCCGTGTTCAGTATTTTCAGCCACGCAAACCTTAATTTCGAACTAAGCAACCGCCCATGAGCGGTTGTTTTCTTATTTCCGCCCGTACCGCCATTCCGTTCCCCTCTTTTCTTCATAGAATAGTAAGGCAAGGCCCTTACCTTTCCTTGAAAGAGGTGGTTGCATGCAGTCCTTTATCGATCAGATGTCCGGTCCTGCACGTCTGTCCTATTTGACGAATCATTTGTTCCCTTCCATTACGATTGCCCAGGCCATACTCGAAACCGGCTGGGGCCAAAAAATTCCTGTCGATGCCCAAACTGGGCGCTCCTCCTATAATTTGTTTGGAATCAAGGGAGTCGGCCCCGCTGGATCCGTGTCAATTGTCAGCAAAGAAGTGGAAAACGGAAAGACCGTAGATCGAACCTCCGCCTTTAAAGCTTACTATAACTTCCAGCAGTCCTTTGATGACCACGCCCAATTTTTACTAAAGCCCCAGTATGCACAGGTCCTGACCGCCAAAACGCCTGAACAGGCAGCGATCGAGCTTGAAAAAGCCGGTTACGCGACTGATCCTCACTATGCCGAGAAATTGACTAATTTGATCAAGTCTTATGACCTGAAACAATATGACCAAATTACCTCCAGCGATACGGTACCATACCCTCCATGGAAAACAGACCTGGGTAAACGCGCGCTGTCTGAAGGTTTGATCACTTCGCCAGAATGGCTGACAAAGCTGGATGAACCGATGCCGGTGTGGGCTGTGTTTGCGGTGACGTTGAGAATGCTGGATCTTTTGAAAAACAGCGAAAAAAAATAAAAATGAAAAAGAGGCCCCAGCAAAAGAGGGCCTCTTATCGGGAAAGTGCAACGAAGGCTCCGCAATGAGAAGCGGAGCCAAGTTTTTTGTTTGAGCACGTTTTTGATCAAATCATTTGAGATCTTGACAGCGAGTAGAACCTTCCGTCCACCATGCGGATTCCCAAGTCGACACAATAGGATAAGCCTTGCGTGACGCCGTAGAGAACCCATTCCGAAGAGCGGTGGTTGATATCAAAATCGGTGTAAAGGTCACTACCATCCTCACGTATCTCTTGGCGGTCAGTCAGATCAAACAGGCGTAGGACAAATGGCAGCTCAGCAAAAGGGATAGCGAATTTCTTTTCCACATCCTCTTCGAACTCCTTCGTCATGCTCCATATTGCCTGAATTGAGTGGTCATCTTTCCAGGCAATGCGAATACTGGGGCCGTCTATATCCGTAGATGACCGCGCAGGATTTGTCTCCATCTGCTCACATCGTTCCTTTCTATCATGTACTTGCTGTTAGGACGTATAATTTAGCTATTAACAGCTATTATAACATGAGAACGAGTCTTGTGAAAACGCATCCAGGGGATATTCTTTATCTTCCGACCGTAAACGTGTTTTCGCCTACCACGATATAGTCTTTGGCATTATCGTACTTCATCAGCACTTGTACTTTATAAGTCCCGTATTTATCCAGCTTGGTTGAGACAAATGGCTCGGAGAAAAAGAAGCTGTTTGCATTTTGTGTCGAATACTTCTTCTCCTTGCCGCGGTCTACGGTTTTTCCATCTGGAGCGACCAACTCGACACGCATACGCAAATCCTTGGCTGCTGGGGCCTCATCCACTTCTACAAAAACGTTAAAGGTCCGGGGAATGTCCTTGTCGCTGTACCCCTTGACCGGATTGCTTAACACGACCGTTTGATTGCGCGTCTGCTGGGCTCCTTCGAGTACCAGTATATTCACATTCGGTTTGATAATTTCCATTTTTCCGGTATGCTCATCAAAATCGACGAAACCGCCCAGGCTGTTAATGACTTCTTCCAACGGCTCCGCAGATGATGCCGGCAAATTGTTGGCGATTCGCTCTCCACCAAGAAAAACGCGCACTTCCCCTTCTCCCAAAGCGGTGCTGCCAACGCCTGCAACCGCCAATACCACGAGGGCTGATAACCATCTCTTTTTCATTCCACAATCCTCCAATATGTGTGCGCAACTGCGCGGATTATTCCGAAAATGTTACCCAAAACATTAGACGTTCGACCGGGCAAATAGTTGTGCCTGTTTCGCAACTTTTTTCAACAATATCCACAGTATCCACAACATCCAGAGAACAGGACAAAAGACTTATTCACAGAAATTTGTGAATAACTCTACATACCCTTGACAGCATAAAAAAGAAGCTGCACAGAACGGGCAGCTCCTTTTTTGCATTCAATTTGGTTGGTTCGAAAGCCACGTAAAATAGCGTGATACCACTCCGATCGCGATTTCAATCGCCCCTTCATCCGGCTCGATCTTGGCGTGATGCAGGCCGTACGGAGTATTGACTCCCAGCCAGAACAGAAATCCCGGTATCTCGGAAAGAAAATAGCCGAAATCTTCGCCTGTCATCGCTTCCCGGCAATGGATCAGCTCTACTTCCGGACACGTCTCCACGACCCAATCCATGAAGGTCGAAGTCAGGCTTTCTTCATTGTAGACCTGGCAATACCCGCAACCGTAATCAATATGGGCACGGCATTCAAATCCTGCCTCAATCCCTCTGACCTGTGCCTCGATCCGGCTTTTTACACGCTGCATGGACTCCTTCGAAAAGGTACGGATGGTTCCTTCCAGACGTGCCGTTTCCGCGATGATGTTTTGCTTCGTCCCTCCGACAATTTTGCCGACCGTAATGACCGCGGAATCGAGTGGGTCGATATTGCGAGCTACGATGGATTGCAATTGGGTCACCAGATGGCTGGCCGCCACCACCATATCGTTTGTCTTATGCGGAAAAGCCGCATGACCTCCCGTACCGTACAGATCGATGAACAATTCGGATGTGTTGGCAAACAGAATACCCGGCTTCGTCGCAATTTGCCCGACCGGATATTCTGGCGCGATATGGAGTGCGAAGATGCAGTCCGGCCTCCATGCGGCAAACTCCTCGCTTTGCAGCATCGGCAGCGCGCCGCCTGGCCCCTCTTCTGCCGGCTGGAAGACAAACAGTAGATCGTCAGCGATCGGATGCTGCACAAAATGTGTCACGAGACCGAGCGCAATCGCCATATGCATGTCGTGTCCGCATGCGTGCATGAAGCCTTCATGAACGGAGCGAAACGGGTAGGTCGTCTCCTCGAAGATCGGCAGACCGTCCATATCCGTACGCCAGGCAATTGTCCGCTTGGGATTCGTCCCGCTCAAGCGGACAAGAATTCCAGTGCGCCAGGTTTTGATCCGCATGCGATCCTGCGGCAGATGTTCCAAATAATCGAGTAGATAATGCTGGGTCTTTACTTCCTCAAAACCAGGCTCCGGGATCTGATGCAGATCCCGGCGTATCTGGACAATCGCAGAATGGCTCATGGTTACGCCTCCTTGCCGGACAGAGCGTTGAGTTGACGACTAAACACCGCAAGGAAGAAGTCTACATCCTTTGTGGTCAAGGTCAATGGCGGCAAAAGTCGCACAATCGTTTTCTGCGTTACATCGACCAGGACGCCTTCATCTAGAAGATTTTGCTGCAAGCGACTTGCTTCTTCTGGAGATACCGATAGCGGGATTCCGACCATCATGCCTTTTCCCCGTAAAGCCTGCAGCTGCTCCGGCAAGCGCTGGCGCAAGCTCTCCAATCCGCTCCAAAGGTACTGAATCACCGCTTGGAGCTGAGCGTCGAACGACGGATCGAGTAATTCGTCCAGGACGGCATTTCCCAATGCCGCTGACAGAGGTGACGGAGCAAATGTGGACCCGTGATCGCCAGGTTTAAACAGATCCATCAGCTGGGTGCCTGCGATCAGTCCACCCAACGGCAGTCCTCCCCCGACGCCTTTGGCAAACAAGATCAGATCAGGCATCACATCCGCGTGCTGATAAGCAAACAGCTTGCCTGTCCGCCCCATTCCTGTCTGAATTTCATCCATGGCGAGCAGCATGCCTTCCTCCCGGCAAATGGACTCTACCTCTTGCAGGAAATCCTTAGACAGCGGAATGACCCCGCCTGATCCAAGGACTGGCTCCATCAAAACCGCTGCTGGCTTGACTTCCCGGCAGAGGGAGCGCAATCCAGCTGCATCCTCTGCCTCCAGTTCAAAGACAGGGAAGGTTGGCTGCGGAAAGTCCTGGTAAACATGTGGTTGTCGGGTCAGGCGTACCGCCCCGAGCGTACGCCCGTGAAAGCTGTTGCGCAAAACGACGATTCCTTCACGACCGACTCCTTGTGCCTTGGTCCACTTATGGATCAGCTTAATCGCTGCTTCTGTCGCCTCCGCACCCGAATTGGAAAAAAAGACCTTCCCGGGAATCGTTCCTTCTACTAGCCTCTTTGCCAACCGGATCGCTGGCTGATTGAGAAAGACGTTGGAGATGTGCAGAAATTGCTCCCCTTGCTCATGCAATGCCTGAACGATTTTGGGGTGGGAATGTCCCAGCACATTTACGGCAAGTCCCGTAAAGAGATCCAGGTAGCTTTTTCCCTCCGTGTCGTACAGGTAATTTCCTGATCCTTTGGCGATAGCAATCGGCAAGCGTTTATAAGTCGAGATGATGTACTGTTCATCGAGCGAACGCCAGTCCATGTGTCGTCTCTCCCTTAGAGCTGACGCAGCTCTTGCATGATTTCGGTTTTGGAACGGGTCTTGTCGTCGATCTGCTTGATTACACGTGCTGGGGTTCCCGCCACCACTGTATTCGGTGGTACATCATCGATTACGATGGCACCCGCAGCCACGACGGAGCCTTCCCCTACGCGAACGCCTTCGAGAATGACCGCATTGGCTCCGATGAGTACATTATCTTCTACGATTACTGGAGTTGCCGATGGCGGTTCTACCACACCAGCGATGACCGCACCCGCTCCTACGTGGCAGTTCTTCCCGATAGTTCCTCGTCCGCCGACTACTGCGTTCATATCGATCATCGTACCTTCCCCGATCACTGCCCCGATATTAATCGAAGCACCCATCATGATGATGGCATTATTGCCGATGGTTACTTGATCGCGGATGATCGCGCCCGGTTCGATGCGGGCTTGGATTCCTTTCATATCCAGCAGCGGAATGGCGGAATTGCGACGGTCGTTTTCTACGACATAGTCCTCGATTTGCTCTGCATGCTGAGTCAGAACAGGCTCGATGTCTTTCCATTCGCCAAACACGACGCCTGTATTGCCAGTGATAAACGCTTTGGAGCTTGGACCGAAGTCAATTCCTGCAAGATCACCCTTTATGTAGAGCTTCACAGGGGTTTTCTTTTCGCTCTTCTGAATAAACGCGATAATTTCGTGGGCATTCATCATGTTCATGTGGGTAATCCTCCTTTAGTAGTAAAAGCATGAAAAAAAGCAATGAGTGCACGCGCTACTCATTGCCTTTGATTCCTCGCAAGCAAATCGTAAATAGCACTCCACAAAAGGCACAGGGCCTTAGATGACAGGATTTTAGTTATTCACGTCAATCCCAACTTCTGCCGCCAAAGGGGAGTGGCAAAAGCTTCGGCGCATCAGCCTTTCCCTCTTTTCCCGCCCCCTGGCAGTTTGTCGAAAAGATCTACTCATCATCAGCGCACCTCTATTTAGATTCCAATATTGAATTTCATTATGACTCTACCAAATTCGTTCGCTGGTGGCAACTGATTTCTTACTGTACACCAGGAAATGTTATTCCTCACTTACATGGAAAGAAAAGATGTGGTACACTTTCGTTCCACGTCTGAAAGAGAGGGGATCTTCGATGCAATCTCTTAGCCACAAAGGGGTGTACCTGCGCCCACTCCGCGTGAATGACGCCACGGAAATGCTCTCAGTGCGGCTGCGAAATCATGCCTTTTTACAGCCTTACGAACCGATTCGCCCCGCGTCTCATCTTACCCTGGAGGGACAAATCAAGCAACTGAGGCAAGCAGAACAAGATGCTGAGGAAGACCGCGGGTATGCGTTTGGAATTTTTCTGCAAGAAGACGATCGGCTGATTGGCCGCGTCGCGCTTTCCAACGTCGTGCGCGGTGCGTGGCAGAACGCGACACTCGGCTATTTTCTCGATGAGAAACAGAATGGCAAGGGCTATGTCTCGACCGCGGTTAGCCTCGTTGTGAGGTTTGCTTTCTCTTCTGCCAATCTCCACCGCGTACAAGCTGGGGTGATGCCGCGCAACCTGGCCTCTATTCGCGTTTTAGAGAAAAACGGCTTTCGCCGGGAGGGACTTTCCAAACACTATTTGCAGATCAATGGCGTGTGGGAAGACCATGTCATCTACGCGCTGACGAGGGAAGATGATTGGCCAGCTTTATGAAAAATGCGCAAAGGGCTAACCGGCAAGTAGTTTCACCTACTTTTCGGTCAGCCCTTCGTGGTACTACCTATTTTACGTCTACGGTCAGCACCAGTTTTTGTTCTTTGTCCACGTCTTTCAGGTATTTTTTATAAGACTTGTCTCGACGCACGATGCTGCAAGTCCCATAGGTCATGGTATTGTGTACCTCCACCTTGTACTCTCCGCTGCGTCCATCGTATGCGATGATCGATGGCAGGTCTAGCAGATCGACCCCGCCCGGTTCATCATCCTCTGAGCTTTTCGGTTTGATCGTCTTGATGACTTCACCTTCATATTTGATGACTACCATATTCTTCGACGAAATGGGACCATACCCGTATTCGTAATTCGCCCCGAATGGGATCATGTCGTATTCCCATTGCAAATCGGCGACATACAGAAAGCGTCGATCATCTTTATTATTTTTTTCTCGTTTGACCCTCTTCATTCCCTTATTCTCTACATGAACAGCCATTAACTGTAGTTTTTCCAAATCCTTGCTGGATTCTACCGTGATTTTGTCACCATCGACGAACTCTTTTCCCGATTCGCCTATCAACTTCATCTTTGTCGAAGGAGGAATCGTTCCTTCTTCACCAACATCACAGGATGGAGTGGAAGAAGTGGGCGGCTTATCTTCGATTACCTGGATGTATCCGCACCAGGTAACATCCGGCTTCGTCTTACTGTAATAGTTGATTTTGTGACGTCCTTCTTTAAAGCGAGAAATCTCCAGCGCTGTATGATCCCAATTCAAATAAGAGTTGTCCACGACTACATTGTCTACAGCCCAGACTCCCGGCCCTTCTTCGCTGGAATCATAGTCATACCTCAGATGGTCTGCTGACGTCGTCACCCAGATTTTGTAGATCGGGTCCTGGTAAACCTTCACTGTGATGTCCGATGAGTAGAGATTTTCACGCTCTGTCAAGAGTGATGAACCTACGTTGTTTTGCTTTAACACATCCAATGTGGCCCGTGCAGAACCAGCATCACACCCTGACGGTGCTCCAGGAACCTGGATTTGAATGGTGATCATGCTGTTGGACGATCTCTCGGTTCCAGGTTGATCTGGCTCGAAGGTGACAGACATCGTCATCCCCTCTAGCTTCTCTGGTACCACAGCTTCGAAATACTGGGAGTTGATGAGGGTCTGTCCCGTCCCATCCACCCACCAGCGTCCTGGCGCCGGAGAAAAAAGCTGGACAGTGCCAGGTGCGTTTTCTGCTGTTACTTTTTGTTTGTCGTTCAGCTGCTGACCATTTTCATCCGTCCCGAGATAAAGGACGGGAGGCCCTACCTGCAATTCGACTTGCCACGGCGTTTGATTGAGGTCATCAGGTGTGAACGACAGCTCGTAGCCTCCAGCAATAAGCACTCCCGTAGAGAAGAGATTGCCTGTCTCACCCTTGATGGTGTTGCCATTTTGGGGATACGTCAGCTTCCAGACCCCAGATGTATTCGCATAGTACACCTTCGTACCATAATTGCCGTAAATCGCTTCCGTCGAACCGCTCGCAATATTCGGACCAACCGGATTATTTCCCTGATAAATCAGCGGATAATGGAGCGCCTCCACACGAAAGCGAACATAGACGGTACTCTTCTCCCCCAACCCGTCGGACACCACGAAGGTCAAGGTATGAATACCTGCGGAAAGTTGTTCTGCGGGAATCGTGAATCGGGGGACCTCCCAGCGTAGCGTGGACACATCATCCGCAGTCTCGGAGGATAATTCCGGTAAAGCTGTACCATCGAGAAATACCTCGTTTTTGTTTGTTGCCTTGCCGTTTCCATATGTCGTTTGGATCAGATCAATATCAAGCGGAGTCTGTGGCGGCAGAATGAATTCATCATTCTTTACCCAGTTCCAGCCTTCTGTACTCAAACCTGCTACTTGATAGTCATTAAAAACAATCTGCTCGTGTACCGGCGCCTGGATGGTCTTTACGGACGACGTAGCCGAATTCATAGCTTTCACCGCACCCTGAGCTGGGGCGACGGTGGCTTCTGAAAAAAAACTGCCTGATGCTAGGCATACCAGAAGCACGGATGCAAGCCATTTTCTCACAGTCTTCCTCTCACTTTCTGTATGGCAACATGACATTTCGTTTTTATTCGACATTTTCTTGAATCTCCTGTAGCCCCAGGGAAGGAAATCATCTCCTTTTTCATCTATGTATAGGTTAATCCTATTACCTTTATAATCTTTATAGATTTGACTAATACCAAGAAAGACTGGTACAACAATAGAAAAGGAGGAGTCGTGATGAGCCAACCCCAGCATTGGAACGCCACATTCTACGACGAAAAGATGAACTTCGTCTCTTATTATGGCAGAGGATTGATCGAATGGCTAGAACCGATTGCAGAAGAGCGAATCCTGGATTTGGGCTGCGGAACAGGAGATCTTACCGAGCAATTGGCGGGGAGCGGAGCCGTTGTTGACGGGATCGATTTTTCCCCGGAGATGATTGCGACCGCCAAAAAAAAATACCCGCATCTTTCATTCCAGGTGGCAGATGCACACATCTTTCGTACTGACCAACGGTACGATGCTATATTTTCCAACGCTGCACTGCACTGGATGAAGCGGCCACAGGATGTTATCACGAGCGTCTGGAATGCTTTATTGCCCGGCGGCAGGTTCGTTGCGGAATTTGGCGGAAAAGACAATTGCAAGCTGGTCGTCGATGCCTTGCACACGGTACTGGCCCGTAAAGGAATCGATGCCAGCGAACGTTCCCCCTGGTATTTCCCCTCGCTCGGAGAATACACCTCTTTATTGGAAGAGCAAGGCTTTCGCGTCACGCTTGCCTCACATTTTGACCGTCCAACCGAAATGCCTGAAGGTGATTCGGGACTTCGCCACTGGCTGGACTCCTTCGCTGAACCTTTTTTTGCCGGAATGAACGAGGTAGAAAAAGAAGAGATCTGCGAACAGGTGACTAAGCTGGTCCGCCCTTCGCTATATTCAGAAAAAGGGTGGGTCGTCGACTACAAACGCCTTCGCATCATCGCACGCAAACCGGATCCCGTAGGCTAATGCAGCCAGACAAAAAAGATCCCCGGCTCGCCTCCTAGGACGGTAAGCCGGGGATCCTCCTCATTTCACTTTCTTTACATGCCGCCCATCATCAGGACTTCATCGCCTTCTTGCAGTCCTCCGGTAATCTCGATGTAGTCAGCACCCTCTACGCCGATCTCCACTTCTTTTGGCATCGGCTCGCCATTTTCTGGATTTTTTACCATGACATTACCCTTGCCCTCATCCATGACTTCCACTGCATTCAGCGGTAGTCGCAGAACATTTTCCTTCTGTTCGATAAAGATGTCGCAGTCGCCTGTCATGCCGTGTTTCATCTCCGAGGATTCGCTCAGTTCCACCTTCACTTCGAAGCGAACCGCTTTATCCTCTTTTGTTCCTTCTTTCGGCACTTCCACCACTTTCCCTTGGAAAGGACGATTGCCGAACGCTGTCACATAGACCTCCACCGCTTGCCCCAACTGAATCGCCGGAATGTCAATTTCGTCGACAGCCGCCATGAAGTAGACCGAAGAAGTATCCATGATGACGGCTGCAGCCTCACCGCCGTTCAGCGTTTCCCCTTCCTTTACATTCAGCTTGGTGATGACCCCGCTGATTGGAGCCTCTACACGCTTCTTGGCAATTTCCCGCTTCTTTTGTTCCAAAGCTAAAAGCGATTCTTTTAGCGTCAGCTCTTTTTCTTTCGATTCGAGATCTGCCGCAGAGACGTCCATCTTGGCAATCATTTGTCCCTTTTGAATCACGTCGTCTTTTTTTATGAGAACTTTATCGATAGTTCCATCTGTGCCTGCTTTAATTTCTTCTTCTTCAGGGAGTTTAAATTCCGTGGCTCCTTGGCTGGCAAACAGCACACCCTTTTCATTGGTATACTGAACAACACCTTTATCTCCAGGGTACAAGGCTCCTTGTTTTTGTACGAGTACTTCCACATCGTGCGCACCGTCGCTCAAGTGACCTTTGGAACCTGTCAGATCAATTTTGCTGATCGTTCCATCAATACTAATAAGGGAAGCTGACAAAAACACCTGTACCTTTTGCCCTACATGAAACTGTTCGACCTCATAGGCGGTAAATTTTCCGACGATTTTCAGACTATCGGTATCAAGTACCTTCGCCACGATGGTGTCTTCTGTCACAGGTTGCCCATCTTTGACCAGCACATCCATCACTTTGCCCGATTTTTCGGCGTTGATGCGGTCTTTTTTATCCTTAATCTCCGTCAAGTCCTTCTGGGCCCGCGTAATCGCAAGCTCCTGTTTTTGCAGACTCAGCAAGTCATCTGTGCTGTCAATCGTAAAGAGGGTATCTCCTTTTTGCACCGTTTGTCCTTCACTGACCAGCAATCTCTCGATCTTGCCGGTCGTTTCCGGCTTCACATCTTCACGGGCCTTGGCAGCGACAGTCCCGCCAGCAAAAATCGTCTTTTTCACTTCTCCCCGTTCTACAGCCACGGTCGGAAAGGAAGGCGGCTCCATCTCGGGCTCTTCCCCTGCCGAAGGGGTGGCGTTCAGGTACGAATATCCGAAATAGCCGCCCCCTCCAAGCAATACCACGATCGCAGCAGTAATGATCCACTTTTTCTTATTCATCGCACTGTTCCCCACATTTCTTTATTCAGATCGAATGGCTTGCAACGCACTGAGTCGAGATGCCCGAATCGCCGGGAAAATTCCCGCCAGCAAGCCGATAATAAATGAAAATCCGATTGCGAAAAGCGCTAACCAGCTTGGAATGTAGGCCAAGCGCGAGTTCTCCTCGCTTGGACCATAGCCCATCCGCATATTCTGCATAATATCGCTCGAGGAACCCAGGATATTGACGAGTTCCACTGCTCCCCATGCAATCCCCAATCCTGCCAGACCGCCGATCAGCCCGATAAAGCCGGACTCCATCAAGAACAGCCAACGAATATTGAAGACGGTAGCACCAATCACCTTCATAATCCCGATTTCCTTCGTCCGCTCGAGAATGGACATGATCATGGTGTTGACGATACCGATCGTCGCGACGAGCAAGGAGATCGCTGCGATCCCACCGAGCACCAACTGGATCACGAAGAAGAAATTGTTGATCGACTCCAGTTCACGGGCCGGCGACCAGACTTCATAACCCTTTTCTTTCAGGGCTTTGACGACGCTCTCCACTTGTTCCCGAGATTCGACCTTGACTGTGATCTCGTCAAATACCAGTTCGTTCTGCTGTTTGGCCTGCTCCCGGCTCCGCGGGGAGACAGATCCCTCATCCCCTCTGCTGCGCATGACCCAATCATTCAATTCCTTGATCAGCTCGAAAGGAGCATAAACCGAGCGCATATCTCGGTACCGGTTCCCTTCAGACTGCGTGAGCTGACCGACGACGCGTACCCGCACTTCTTTTTTCTCGTACTTCGGTTCGTCATCCACGCGGTACTCCCTGGTCACAATGAGCGTAGCAGCCTTGTCGACGATATTGAAGGCAGGTTGGTTATCCATATCCGGTGGAGGCCCCCACATATCCGGTCCACCGCTCTGCCGCCCGCCTGATGCATTGCGACGCCTTTCTTCCCTTTTTTCCCTCTCCATATCACGCAATTCCCTTGGTACGCCATAGGCAACCACGATTTCCTGCGGGGAACCGCTCAGATACGTTCCTTTTTCAATATCGTTCTTCCGGTAATCCGCAGATTCCCGCACATCTACACCGATCAATTCGATGTATCCTTCACGCCTGCCCACTTTTAGCTTTGCTTGTTCGTAAAGCCGCTTCATCGGCATGACCGCAGCGATTCCGGGAACAGACTTTAGCTCTTGAATGGCTTTCATGTTCAGCTTTTTCCGTTCGTCATCCGGGATCGGCCGGTTTTCCACCTCATCCCAATACATCGGTTCTACTGGCAATTCGGTTAAATTACCAAAATTCTCCAAACTCTTAACCGCGTTGTCCTTCAATCCCAAGCTTAATGCAATCATTGCGACAATAGCCGCAGTACCGATCATAACCCCGACCGATGTCAGAGCCGTGCGCAGCTTCATACGCCAAAGATTTCTCCATACAATTCGAAAAGAATCAGTCCATTTCACTTCATGTTCACCCCATACCCACTACCTCTACGCAGGCCTTGTTCTTTTTTCTACAACTCTTCCGTCCTGCATGTAAATGACCCGGTCAGATCGCTCTGCCACTTCCTGTTCATGCGTAACAATGATAAAGGTCGTCCCATTTTCCCGGTTCATTTCTCTCATCAAGGCCAGAATTTCCAACTCTGTCTTACTGTCCAAGTTACCAGTCGGCTCGTCGGCAAGGATAATGCCAGGCTGGTTAACCAACGCGCGCGCGATGCTGACCCTCTGCTGTTGTCCGCCGCTCAATTCATTCGGTTTGTGGTCCAGTCGTCCTTCCAATCCCACACGATTCAGAATTTCAGTCGCTTTCTGCCGCCTTTTTTTCGTGCTGACCCCGGAAAATATCAAAGGAAGCTCCACATTCTCCAAGGCAGTCAAATTGGGTAGAAGGTTGTAGGATTGAAAAATAAATCCCATGGATCTGCGCCGGAACAAGCATAGCTCGTTCTCGTTGAAACGCGAAATTTCCTCACCGCTGACAAAAATTTTCCCCTGCTCTGGCTTGGTCAAGCCTGCCAGCAAATTCAAGAGTGTCGATTTCCCCGAGCCGGAGGAGCCACACAGCGCGACGAATTCGCCCTGATTAATATGAAGATTGATATCGAACAGCACCGGAACCTTGATCTTGCCAGTTCCGTAGCTGTGATTCACATCCTTCACAGTCAGTTCTCCCGTAGCGTTTGCCATCTTTTTGTTTGCACCCCATTTTGCATAAATTACGAAAAACCCATTGAAAAATAGATTTACTACTGTAAGACGTATCATACTGGAAAAACGTAACACTTTTTATGCCATTTTTAAAAATTCATAATTATGCAAGAAACTTTTCATGATTATGTAACAACCTCTTAACCTTTTCCAGTCAATACCTTGATACAATATACATGTGAAGAATAGACGAGAGGGCGATAATCGATGAGAATATACCGTTTTTTATTTGAGACCGCCACACGCCAATGGGTAGAAATCGTCAAGGCTCCAAGCATGTTTGAAGCTGCCAAGGAAGCAAAGAAGCTGGCACAGCAACGCTCCAAAACCATGTCCACGCCGATCCAATTCTCTTTTCATCACGCTGTCTCCATGTAGGTTCCGCATACGGATCTTCAAGCCTGCTCCTTTTGTGGAGGAGGCTTTTTCTCGTATCCTGGGTATCATATTGACATCCCACTTTTTTTCCTCTTCAATATAGAGAAAAGAACTAGACCCCGCACCTATATTGCGGTAACAAGGGAGATAATCGTAGATGACAATTCGCAAAGCACTTACCATCGCAGGATCAGACACCAGCGGAGGCGCCGGTCTGCAAGCGGACCTCAAAACCTTCCAAGAACGCGGCGTATTCGGGATGACTGCCATTACCGTCATCGTAGCGCAAGATCCTCAAAATGGCTGGTTTCATGAAGTCTTCCCCATCGACGTAGCCGTGCTGGAAAAACAAATCGAAACCGTCCTTGCCGGAATCGGTGTAGACGCTGTCAAAACGGGGATGCTGGGTTCTACCGAGCTGGTCGATCTGGCTGCACGCAAGATTAAAGAATATCAGTTGAAAAATGTGGTGGTTGACCCTGTGATGATTTGCAAAGGGGCCGATGAAGCGCTGCATCCGGAGATCGCGGTAAGCTTGCGCGAGGTTCTTCTGCCTCATGCAACCGTCGCAACTCCAAACCTGTTCGAGGCGGGTATTCTCAGTCAATTGGGTGCATTGAAAAGCGTCGATGATATGAAAGAAGCAGCGAAACGAATCCATGCCATGGGTACAGCAAATGTCGTTGTCAAAGGTGGCGGCAAGCTGGAGCATCAGCATGCGGTCGATGTCTTCTACGACGGCCACGACTTTGAAGTGCTGGAAGCAGAACGTTTCAACACCAGCTACACACATGGAGCAGGCTGCACGTTCGCAGCAGCGATTTGCGCTGAACTGGCAAAAGGAAATTCTGTACGGGATGCGGTTCTTGTCGCCAAGGATTTCATCACGGAAGCGATCCGCCATTCCTTTGCCCTGAACCAATACGTCGGTCCTACTCATCATGGCGCATACCGTCAGCGCGAGCAAGCTTAATAGGTCCGACTATCCAAAAAAGTCCTGACGTCTTCGGCAGCATCTGCCCAGGCGTCAGGAGTTTTTTGATTCTTCATGACGGATTTGTCTGCAAAGGTGCCGGCTGTGTTTTTTTGCGAAGCGAGCTGATCGTATACACGACCAATGCCGCCCAGATCAAGGAAAAACTGATCAGATGCGTGGTCGTGAACGCCTCGCCGAACAAGAAGACCGCAGACAGCAGGGAAATTGTCGGCGAAAGGTATTGAATAAAGCCAATCGTCGAAAGCGGCAGATATTTCGTCGCCGCTGCAAACCAAAGCAAAGGCAACGCCGTCACCACTCCCGCGAGCATCAGCAGAACGATTTGCCAGCTGTCCATTGCCCACGCTGTCGCAGTTCCATTACTCTGCAAATAGCTCAAGTAGAGAAGTGAAATCGGGACGACCAGCAGCGTCTCCCAGGCTACTCCGCTCAACGAATCCACTTGAAGCTGCTTTTTCGTCAAGCCGTACAAAGCAAACGAGAGAGCAAGCGAGATCGCCACCCATGGAAACTCTCCGTATTGAAAGGTGATGTAGAGCACTCCTGCTGCAGCCAGCCCCAGTGCGACCCACTGCCCGAGCTTGAGCCTCTCCTTAAGGAACACGACTCCAAACAGTACGCTGAGCAAAGGATTCATATAGTACCCCAAGCTCGTCTCCATTACTTTTCCGTGATTGACCGCCCAGATGTAAATCAGCCAGTTCGCACAGATCAAAAGAGAACATAAGATCATGACTATTTTCCCTTTTGCCCCTGCCATCGCCTCTCTCATCTGCCGCCAACGCCTGGCAACGAGAAGAAGCAAACCAACAAAAACAAATGACCAGATGATCCTGTGTGCAAGAATTTCCAATGATCCCATTGTCGCGAAGACATTCCAGTACAACGGGAGCAATCCCCAGGCCAAATACGCAATAACTGCGTACACGACTCCCCGTCTCATCCTTATACGCCCCCAAGCAAACACGAAAAATGAATGCATCTTTTTCTAGTGTAGCGGATCATTTGATTTCCCGCTATCCCATCTTGCATCTTCTCTAGGCGTCTAGCAGATTGCGTTTCGTCACCCTATTAGCACAGTAGCAGGATAAAGGGTGCGAAAATTTTAATTGTACCAGTAATCTCTCCATAGTACAATAGCTTTGTTTGAATCAGTTTAGTCATACGAAAGGAAGTTCATCCATGACATACTGGCGTTCTGTTCTCCTTGTCCTACTTGGAGCATCCAGCTATGGCGTCCTTTCCCTGGTAATGAAGCTCGGATTTGCTGCTGGTTTCACTCCGATCGAATTAAGCGGCAGTCAATTATTATTCGGCGGTCTGATCATGGTCCTGCTCGCGGCTTTATTTTCCAAGGAACGGTTTCGCTTCCGCTATGTGCTGACATTGGTACCCGTCAGCCTGATGATGGCCTTAGCCAGTTTTCTTTACAACCAAGCGGTGAGCCATCTCTCTGCTTCTCTTGCTATCGTTCTCTTTTTTCAATTTACATGGTTCGGAATTTTGCTTGAAGCGGTCGCCAACCGTAAGTGGCCCAGCCTAGAAAATTGGATTTCGATGCTCATGCTGGCAGTTGGCACCATATTCGCCAGCGGTCTTGGCGGCAGTGGCCTGGGCGACGTGAGTCTCTTCGGAGTGGTATGCGGCCTGCTCTCCGGCTTTTCCTTCGCTACTGTCATTTTCATGAGCGGACGTATCCTGCCTTCGCTCAATCCTTATCTGCGTAGTGCCATCTCGATTTGTCTGGCGTCTTTGCTACTCTCTTTGGTGTATCCGCCCGCCTTCCTTACCAATGGCAGGCTGATGGACGGGCTGCTGCCATACGCTCTGCTTGTGGCGCTCTTCGGCTCGGTGATCCCGATTTTTTGTCTGGCAGTCAGTGTACCGCGCCTCGGCAATGGGCTGGTGACGATTTTGAGCGCCATGGAATTACCAGCGGTGGTTCTACTGGCCAACTTCGTTCTGAAAGAGCAAGTAGATCTCTCCCAATGGAGCGGTGTCCTGCTGATTCTGGCGGCGATTGCTCTACCACAGATTAAATGGCGCAAGCTTTTCTTTCCTTCGCGAGCGATTCAGGAGAAAAGCGGTTCTCTTTAGTATGGTGGTCGTCCAGCTGCAGTGGATCGTAGGAAAAAGGGAAAAACGCTTTAGCCGGGTTGGGATCTTCTCTGAGAGTTAGCCTGGGTTAAGATCCCAAATGCCTTGCGCTTTTTTCCCTTTTTCCTCGACCAGCTTTGTCTGGTCTACCTTCCCCAATTTGTGGGTTTCTCAAGTAGAATACTAAAAAGCCCAGCCAACCAGCCATAAACGGCCAGCATGCTGGGCTTATTTTAATAAACGATGGTGCGGTCGGCGAGACTCGAACTCGCACGGGTCGCCCCGCCACCCCCTCAAGATGGTGTGTCTGCCAATTCCACCACGACCGCAATAGTTACTTCGTAAAAAATGGGGCGATCGATGGGACTTGAACCCACGAGTGCCGGAGCCACAATCCGGTGCGTTAACCCCTTCGCCACGACCGCCATATCGAACTGAAAAGCGTGCCCTGAGAGATTCGAACTCCCGACCTTTTGATTCGTAGTCAAACGCTCTATCCAGCTGAGCTAAGGGCACATGCTATCTGGCGGATGGAGTGGGATTTGAACCCACGAGACGAGTTATCCCCGTCTACACGATTTCCAATCGTGCTCCTTCGGCCGCTCGGACATCCATCCACGCTCCTGCATAACCAACACATGCAGGCAACGACATTAATCTACCATAACTCGTCTGGCTTTTCAAGTTCGTCATCGCAGGCTATCAGTAGCTCTCCACCCCTACTGCCTGATCTGTCCCATCTGCACAACGTCTGCCCCGGTAATATTGTACAGCTCATTGAGCAACTGAATCTGAAAACTGCCTGGCCCCTCATCCGCCGCCTTTACAGCTGCCTTTTCTGCGGCTACCCCATAGCAAACCAGTGCGGCAGTTCCCGCGACGAGGGCATCTGGCTCCATAGCATGAAAGCTTCCGATCACGGATGTGAGCAAGCATCCTGTCCCGGTCACCTTGGTCAGCATCGGATGACCGTTGGCGATCCGATACATCCGCTCTCCATCGGTGATCACATCCTCTTTCCCTGTGATGACGACTGTCGTCCCCCATTGCTTGGCCGCTTTTTGTGCAAGCAGGCTGACATCCTGATCCCCCTGACCAGAATCAACGCCTTTGATCTCCCACTTTTCACCCAGTACGTGGGCGATTTCCGCAGCATTGCCTCGTATCAAAGAAATGTTGACCTGATCCATAATCAATCGAGCCGTTTGTGTCCGGTATTGGGTCGCACCTGCCCCTACGGGATCAAAGACGACGGGAACGCCATGTTCATTCGCAGAACGACCGGCAAGAATCATGGATTCCACTTCTGTTTCGTCCAAGGTCCCGATATTGAGTACCAACGCTCCAGCGATCCGCGCCATCTCAGCAACCTCCTGCTTGGCGTAAGCCATGACAGGGGATGCGCCCAAGGCCAGCAGGCCATTCGCCGTAAAATTGGTGACGACCACATTCGTGATATGATGAACCAGCGGATTGTGCTGACGTACCTTTTCCAAACATTCCTTAACCTTCTCCAGATGCATGGGGATGCTCCTCTCTTTACGCTTTCGCGGCTGTCTCCAGCAATTTATGGACTTCCAGCACTTCTCCATACTTAGGATGCTGTGCCCTCACTCCCACGATCATATAGGATTGGTTCTCCCGAGGCAATTCCCGCGTATGTGCTAGGACTTTCCACGACTGGCCATCCCGGCTGGCAACATGCCCTAGATAATGGCAGTACCCTTGTCCTTCCTTTACAATTTCGATCTCCTGCATCAGACCTGTAATTTTCATACGTTCATCGGATGCCGAGATAGTCTGCTCATCCACCCACTTTTGTTTCACCTCATCGACTGTCAAAGCCTGTGCGTGAACTAAAAACTCCCAGTCTTGTGAATGGGGAAAAATATGTTTGGTCTCCTCCAAAAACTGATTATATTCATCGTGCAAAAGATCCACGTATTGCTCCTCTTCTTCAGATATGACCCGGATCGAATCTTCTCCGCATTTTTCGATATGGTAGGCAAGGAATTTAAACGATTCGATCATGTCGAAATTGCCCCATCCCCATGCCTGACTCCCCAAAGACCCTCCTCTGGTCCCGCATTTTGTGCAGGTGAAATAGTAGTAGGTTGTCATCGTGAGTTCTCCTTTATCCTTGATCTTCTCTATTCTGGTATCGGATGCCAGGCCCATGTCGAATATGCGCCGGAAGTCGCAAAAAACAAAAACACCCCCTCATGCAGACTGGCTATTCCGCTGGCGGCGCCTGTCTCATGAGAGGGTGTTGTTGCCTATCTAGCTTGATAGGGCTGCTATATGCCATGCACGTACTTACGCACTTCACGTTCATTATCGATGATGCAGGGAAACGTGCCCATGTCCATGAGCAGGCTGCACCTCTTCGGAAGAGGCAGCACCTTTTCCCATACTCCAGTTGATCACACGGCTGGAGATAAACACAGCCAGGATCGTGTACATCATTTCTTTCATCGGAACGTACCAGAAGGACAGACTGAGAACCATGACGTCCATCAATAGAAAAATGGTCCCGACTGTAAGACCTGTGTACTTGCTGAGCAACAGTGTCAAAATATCATCGCCGCCAGTCGCTGCACCAAATCGCAGGACCAGTCCCGTACCCAGCCCGGTCAATACACCAGACAACAGGGAAGCGACGGGCATCATGGAGCTCATGTCCATGACGATGGGTGAAAACATGTCAAAGGCTTCGTAAAAACCCGTGAACGCCAACGATGCAATCACCGTGTTCCAGATAAACTGGCGTCCTTTTACCAGCCAAGCCACCAAGAGCAGTGGAATGTCCAACAGAAGCATCATCAGTGCCGGGGACATGTTAAAGGCGTACTTCGCCAAAAGTCCCAGACCGACGAATCCGCCCTCGGACAGGTGGTTCTGATAATTAATGTGATAGTAAGCAAAAGCAAGCAAACAAGCTCCAAACAAAATCATACCGTAATGTTGAATCGACTGCAGCGCTCTCCTCATCATGAATTCCTCGCATTTTTGTCGGTTTTGGCAAGGGCTGCCAACCAACTACGGAGGATATTCGCAAGTGTAAGTCGCTACTCATACAAATGGCCTCGCTTTCGTAGTAGGTTAACCGCCCAAGTGACGATCGACTACTACGAAGCTAGATATAGGAGAGGTCAAATTGTTTCCAAATCGTCCTGTAGGGACGCATGGTATCCTTATCCCTTCCATTGCTTTTTTTCTATTATATCACAAAATAAGCCAAAATTGAAGCAGCCCTTTACGAAAAGGGAAAAGCTTTGCTCTTCATTTCCATCGGAATACCTGCTGTGACGAGAAAAACCTGCTCGCTTACCTCAGCCATCCGTTGGTTCATCATGCCTGCCACATCGCGAAAAATCCGCCCCAGGGCATACTCCGGCACGATCCCATACCCTACCTCGTTCGTGACCAGCAGCAACGTACCTGGAAAAGAGCAAATGACCCGCTGTAGCTCAGATACTTTTTGCAGCAAAAACTCCAGATCGGCATGCTGCTCATCCCGAATCAGCCAGTTGGACAACCAGAGAATCAGGCAATCCACCAGCACAACCGTCTCAGCCGCTTGCACATCGGGACGCTTTGCCAAATCCTCAAGCTTCTCCGCCAGTCCATACGGCTCCTCGATGGTCTCCCAAAGAAACGGAGAGCTTTCCCGGCGTGCTTGATGCATGGCAACACGCTGCGAAAGCTCCTCGTCAAACACCGGAGACGTCGCCAGGTAGATCCCGCGCTTGCCTAAATGATCAGCATAGCGCTCAGCGAAAGTGCTTTTGCCGCTGCGGGCCCCGCCTGTCACCATGACTACCATGCCAGATCTCCCCCTCTTTTTCCTGCCTAGTGTCTGACGCTTTGCAGCATGATCTGCGGCAAGTGATGGACCGGATGCTCCAGAATAATTGGGCGAACCCCATATACTTCTTCGATCAAGCCGCTGCGCAAAATCTGCTCCGGCGTGCCCACGCTGATCTGTTTTCCCTGGTGCAGCATCAGAATGCGGTCACAGTACAGCGAGGCCAGATTCAGATCGTGGAGAACCGCTACCACAGTGACCTGCGTACTCTTCTGCCAAGCCCGCACAATATCCATCAGCTGGATTTGATAGCCGATGTCAAGATAGGTTGTCGGTTCGTCCAGCAGCAGAATTCGTGGCTTTTGTACCAAGGCCTTGCCTAGAGCGACACGCTGCTTCTCGCCTCCGCTCAAATGATCCAATGGCCGTTGCTCCAGATCGTCGAGGCGCAATAATTGAATCATCTCATCGATCAAAGGACCGGCGTCTTCCGTATCCTCCCCGAGCCAATTTTGATAGGGAAAACGCCCCATTTCCAGTACCTCACGAACAAGAAACCCAACTGGTGGCAAAGCCTCCTGCTCCAAAACAGCCAAAAGACGAGCCAGTTCCTTCCGCGAGTAGGCCCTGACTTCCTTGCCATCCAAGCGAATGGCTCCAGTATCCGCGCCAACGACCCCCGAGATCAGTTTGCATAACGTGGATTTCCCGCTGCCATTGGGACCAATCACTCCGAAAAACTCCCCCTTCGCCACTTCAAACGTAAGATCGCGAAGAACGGGAGATGAATGGTAGGACTTGCCGAGTCCCTCTACCTGAATCATCTCGCTACCCCCTTCCCTGCTGTTTTCTCATCCTCAATAAATAGGCGAAAAAGGGTGCTCCCAGGAAAGCAGTGATGACACCCAGTGGAATCTCCGTCGGGCTGAGCAGCATTCTCGCCAGCGTATCCGCCCACAAGACGTAAATCCCGCCAAACAGCGTCGACATCGGCAGCAACAAGCGATAGTCCGGCCCCATCATCAAGCGGATCAAATGTGGCACGACTAGCCCGACGAAGCCGATAATCCCCGAGATGGAGACAGCAGCAGCCGTCAGCATAGTAGAGATGATCAGCACAAGCAGCTTTGTACGGTCTACATGGACGCCGAGATGGGCTGCCTGCCGCTCCCCCAAAGCAAACAAATTGAGGGAACGCGCATAGCTGAAAAGTACCGCAAGCCCGATCAACAGATAAGGAACGAGCACATAGGAGTATGCCCAGCCGCGAAACGACAGGCTTCCCAGCAACCAAAAGACGATCTCGTTTACTACCTTGTCAGACAGGGAAACCATAAACGATACAAGGGAGCCAAGAAAAGCTTGCACGACCACCCCGGATAACAGCAGCGTCTCTGTCTTCAGTTTGCCCTGTGTATTCGCCAGACGAAGCACAATCCACAGACTGAGCAAGCCTGTCATGAAGGCAACGAGCGGAATGCTCCACTGACCCAAAAAGGAGATCTGCAGCCCGAATAAGAGGAGAAAGGCCGCTCCCACGGCAGCACCAGAAGCCACGCCCATGGTGTAGGGGTCAGCGAGCGGATTGCGCAGCACTCCCTGAAAACCCGCCCCAGCAAGTGAAAGACAGGCACCGACCAATACCGCGAGAATCACCCGTGGAAAACGGACTTTCATGACGATCTGCTCGGCGGATTCCGGCCAGGAGACGGGGACGTGATCCCCGATGATCGGTACCTGATGCAGCAGAATCAGCCAAACCTGCGAAGGCGGCAGGTTGGCCGCACCCATCGATATGCTGAGAATGATGGAAAGAAGCAGGAGAAGTCCTCCCACCCCGCTCCAAAAAAGGAGACGTCCCTTCATGCTACTTCACCAAGTCGGGATAAATCGCTTTCGCCACCTCAATCAGCCCTTTGGTGATGCGGGGACCAGGACGAGACAACATATTTTCGTCCATTCCATACAGTTTCTCTTCCTTGATCGCCGCGATCGTATTCCATCCGCTGCGAGACTGAATGATCTGTTCCAGCTTTTTCCCAGTATTTTCATCTGTCATTCCGCTGGCATACAGAATCACATCCGGATTTTCCTGCAGAATTTTCTCTTCGTTGATCTGATTCCAGCCTTGCGTATCCGCAGCAATATTGACTCCCTTGGCGATGGTGATCAATTCATCCATAAACTCGCCTTTGCCAACTGTCCAGCCAGGGGCAAATTCCAGATAGACTTTTTTCATTTCTTCCGGCTTTACGTTTTGGACCGCCTCGGTCACACGGGAAATATCCGCTTTCATCCCGGCGACGATCTCCTCTGCTTGTGCCTGTCGATTCGTGATTTTGCCCATCGTCAAAATATTGTTCATGATTTCATCGACAGTGCTTGGATGTGTGATGTACATGGGGAGGCCGAGTGACTGCATTTTCTCTGCCACTTGCTTATCCATGGAAATGCCGCCAATGACCAAGTCCGGACTCTGGCCGAGGATGGCTTCCTCATTAGGTTTGACGACGCCTCCGACTTTCGGTTTTTCCTTGGCTTCCGCCGGATAGTCATCATAATCAGACACGCCGACAATCTCATCACCAAGTCCCAGTGCAAACAGGATTTCCGTCTCCGCCGGTGACGTCGATACAATCCGCTGTGGCGCTTTCTCGATCGTAATCGTCTTGCCAGTGGCATCCGCAATCGTCAGCGGGTACTCCGTCATCTGTGAAGCCTGATCAGTGCCGGTTGGCTTCGGAGCCTCGGTCTGCTGAGCTGGCGCAGATGGTTGTTGTGACTGGGGTTCTCCCTGCCCGGAGCAGCCGATCAAGGAAAACGCGAGCAGTGCCGGGATTCCCCATTTCAAAATACGTTTCATCGATTGTTCTTCCTTTCTCGTACAGGTCCATCCCGTGTAGTAACAGCAAAAAGCCCTTGCATCCGCGAAGGAACACAAGGGCTGGCTCATGTGGTCAGACAGGAATGGACAGACGCGCAAAAATATCTCGCCGCCATCCGTCGCTCTCTGAACAGCCGCTCCTTTCCGCGAAGGAACTATAGGCTATCTCCAACAGGCAGGTCTCCTGGCTTGCGGGTATCAGACACTCTCCCCTTCCCGTTTCGCAACGAAACAGTGGTTACTTGAGAATGCTGCCCGAATTACAGTGGCGGGACCGCGCCGGAATCGCACCGGCTTCCCTTTTCACCTCTTCCCGATGGATGAGGCACCTGTTAGCGGCAACGCATATGCAGATGTGGCTTACCATGTATCATGTACCATCATAGCATTCCTGTCGGGAAAAAAGAAGCTGGTTCCCATTTCACGCTTCACGCTTCTGTAGGTAATCCATAATCCCCATCGCACATACGCTCAAATCAACGCGGATAATGGTAAAAATATCATGATTTTTATCCAGTCCCCGCGAGATCAAGGAATCAGACACGAGGGTAAAGAGTCGTTCACAGAGTTTCTCATGCCCCAAGCCATCTGTCCATATGCGCTCTCCTTCCGCCACAAAGACAGGCAGCCACTCCGCGACCTGCCGATAGGCTTCCTCTACCTCTAGCGTCATACCAAAGTGCCCGAAGTACAAGCGGTCGAGCTGGCGTTCCCGATAACGCGAGATCGAGCGCAGCGTCGCTTCCGGATCAAACTGGTTGGGGGATGTGGATGGCAAAAAGAAATCCATTCCTTCTCTCTTCAGGGGACTGTAGTAGACGCCCCCCGTATCTCCGGTAAACATCCCGTTGCTGATCGGGTCATAGATGCTAAAGTGATGATTGGCATGTCCCGGTGTATCAAGGAACTCCAGCGTGCAAGACGGTCCGATTGCCAGCGTCTCCCCATCAGCGCGAATCAGCACCCGCTCTTGTGGCACGGGAATGATCGGGTCGAATAGCTCGTCAAATTTCTCGCCATAAACCGCCTTCGCCCCTGCGATCAAGCGGCTCGGATCGATCAGGTGACGAGCTGCCTTGGGATGGACGACGATCGTGGCATTCGGACATTCCTGCAAGAGCAGACCTGCACCCCCGGCATGGTCCAGATGAATATGGGTCAGGATGATATATTTGACTTGATCAGTCGAAAAACTTAGAGCCGACAAGCCCTCACGGATGTAGGGAACCGATGGGCTTGGCCCCGTTTCTATCAGCGTCAACTGCTCTTCGGCGATGACGTAGGTTCCGGTGCGCTCCGGAAGGTCCCAATCATAGCCGTCTATCAGATGGACACGTTTTCCCAAATCGAGGATGGATCGCGGTTTCATAGAAAACTCCTCCTTCACAAGCTTGTTCGCTACTATCAACTGTACCATATGTATGAAAAAGAGGCTGCCATAACTTGGCAGCCCCTCCTTTTTACAGCGCTTGGAACGTATCGGTCAATACAGGCACGATTTGTTTTTTGCGAGAAACAACGCCTTTCAGTATGGCCTTGTTTGCGTCCAGCTTCACATCGTACGCCTTCTCTACGACATGCGCAGATTTCCCCAGCGCCACCGCAACTGAATCGTTGTTGAGGATGTCTGTCACGACGAAGACGAACAGATCCAGCCCTTTTTCCGCGATGATTGCATGCAAAGCAGCTTCCAGCTCTTCCTGACGGGCCAAGACTTCATTGACGTCGACGGCGTTTACCTGGGCTATCTCTACCTTTGCGCTACCCATCAGGAATTCTTTGGAATCCAGAGAAATCAATTCGGCGATTGTCTTCTCGCTCAGGTCAGCACCTGCTTTCAGCATCCCCAGTCCGTAAGTCTGCAAATCGACCCCGGCGATTTCAGCCAGTTCATGGGCGGCTTTTACATCCTGCTCTGTGCAGGTAGGCGATTTCAACAGCAGCGTATCCGAAATGATCGCGGACAGCATCAAGCCAGCGATTTCTTTGGGAATCTCCACGCCGTTTTCCTTATACAGCTTTTTCAGAATCGTCGTCGTGCAGCCGACGGGTTCTACACGCATATACAACGGGTTGCTCGTCTCAAAGTTGGCGACACGGTGATGGTCGATCACTTCCGCGACTTGCACCTGCTCAATATCGTTCGCACTTTGCTGGCGCTCGTTGTGGTCGACCAAGATGACCTCTTTCACTTCATTAGCTACGGTCTCTACCTGGCGAGGAGCTTTTACCTGGAAGGTATCCAGTACGAATTGGGTCTCACCATTTACGCCCCCGAGACGAACAGCCTCGACGTTTTCCCCCAGCTTGCTTTTCAAGTCTGCATAGATCAATGCAGAGCAGATCGAATCGGTATCCGGATTTTTATGGCCGAAGATCAGTTTTTTATCCACGTCACATGCTCCTTACACTTGTTTTGGCGAGAAAATTATACCATAGTTTAGAGGGTATTCGCACGTATCATTATTCGTTCATGGAAGCTCATAGCTTTTCATGACCAGCGACATCCCATCGTACTCATAGCTTCCAATCATGTCGATAGGCCGTGGTGCGTACATGCCCTCTTCCGGTACCTGATAGACACCATCCATCAGCCGCATGACAACAGGCGCTGCCGTGTTGATCCGCAGATTCACGATAATCCCTTCATCAGGGACATCGTAATACCGCAGCCGCCAGTTCCAATTTCCTTGTTTGGCGTAACGATAATCTGGGGCTGCTCCATTCACGAGCACATTCTCCACCTCGGCATCGACGACCTCCAGCATCAAATAGTCGTTGGCGCCCAGGCCGGATCTGAGCTGTAGCTGCACCTCCCGATGTTCCCCTTTTTTCTCATCTTTTAGCACCTTCAACTGCGGATACGGATATCCGTGGTAAGTGGCCTTATCCACCCATACTTGACGTTCTCGTCCTCCGTCGATGACAAAATCATTCAGATTGCTCTTCTCAGGCTCCAAAAGGATTGAATGGACCCACGGATCCGGACTTGTTCGGCTTATCCAATGCGCCTGTCCCGTGTCCGCATTTTCGACATAAAACAGATTGTTCAGGATGGGTGTATCCTTCCCGGGCTGCGTCTGAAAATGGAAGAAAGCAAGCAAAAGCACCCCCAGCAAAGCCAAGCCCGTCGCAATTTGTTTTCGTGCCGCCCCTACGATCCAGGCGAAAGAAGGGTAGATCCATATCATCAGAAGAACAAGAAACGTCAAGACAAACGGCATGAGGTCAAGGGGCAAAAATGACACCAGCATCCCTAACAAGGGCAGAAAAAACCAGAGGCATAATGCTGCGCTTGCTCCCTCCCACATCCAGGACCAGCGTGCCTCGGATCGCAAATTCTCCCCCCATACCAGCAGCGCGTAATGAAGTAGAAAGGGGAAGAAAAAGAGAAAACTCGCCCCTGGAAGAGAAAGGGTCGTAGCCCACAGTAGGATAAGACTGATCAGGATTCCCGCAGCCAGCATATGAGTTCGATCAGCCCATGCAGGAAGGAGGGTGGTTAATCCCACGAGAAAAGCGAGGATCAGAATGGCGCAGGCCAAGATTAGCCACTCAAGCCGATACAAGATCATATCAGTCGTCCACTGCCATGTCACCACAATCCAGAGGAGGTAGATCAAGCCCCCCGTGCCGAGGATGATACCTGCTGTCAACATGCTTGATTTGCCGATGTCTGCCCAGGACAGCGTACGACGGATGCCTCGGCGTACCAGTGCATAAATTACAAGAGCCGTAGCCAGTAAGGCGATCAAGACCGTGATGGTTTTCGGATAGGAGACTAGAACATGAAACACATTGAAATAGACGCGATCCGGCTCCTGGACGCGCGTAAGATCTGCATTGCCAAAATGGGTTACGGCCTCGAAGACATTTTGGCTCTGGTGTTGCAGGGAGCGTGGATCGACATGGTCCAAACTATCCAACGCGATGTGGTAGGTGTACCCCCCTTCTCCATAGGCGAAGTTGAGTCCGACAACCCCTTGCTCTTGAGCAATGGTAAAATCCGTATCGTTCGGCATTAGTTGATAGGCGTCGCTCATCATGGAGTTGGTTACCGGATGCGACAAGGCTGCACCCATTTCCCGGACGAGCCAACCGTTCCCGGGCCCCGTTTCAAACATGAGTGACGGACCAGACGAGCCTTTTGATTCATAATTCAGAACCATTCCGACATCCTTTGCCCAAGGATGCTCTTTCCAAAATGCTCGCGCGCCCATAAGGTCCAACTCTTCTCCATCTGAAAAGAAGAAAATGACATCGTTCTTCAGCTTTATCCCCTCAGAAAGGGCTTGCAGTGTCTCCAGTAAAGCTGCCACTGCCACACCATTGTCATTGGCTCCGGGGCTGCCAATCTCCGAGTCATAATGTGCCGATACGAGCAATGCCATGGTGGAAGCTGTGCCCGGTACGCGTACAAGAATATTGTGCAAAGTGGCGGAAGTAATCAGGTTGCGATTGGCTCCCGTCAGCGAATACGCCGTTTTCTGGATGTGAGGTTGGTAGCCCATCTTCTCAATCTGGGTGACGAGATACCCCCTGACCCGCTCGTGCTCAGTTGATCCAGTCGGATGCGGGGCACGTGCAAGCTGTTGCAGATGTGAAAATGCCCTTTCTGTGGAAAAATGCTGGCTGCTATCGGGCAGCGGAGGGGAATTTTGGGCGAAGGAGACGACGGCGACAACCGTCAATAGAATAAACAAAATCCATTTTTTGACCCATGATTGCATTCGCATGGCCCCCATTATCCATCATTGCCAGACTATTTTATCATCTTTTTCAGGCAGGGACCTCTTTTGTTTTTCCGGCCAGATCTGGGGTAAGAAAAAAGACCCCGGCTCATGAAATCAGCCAAGGGTCCTGCGAGCTTCGCCTAACAAATGCTATTCGATATAGGCGTATTCAAAATAGGTGTGTCCGATGTAATTTTTCATGACACCTTTCACATACGGCTTAGCCAGATAGGTATCCTGGTAGAAATACAGCGGGAATACCGGCATTTCGTCCATCAGGATTTTTTCTGCCTTCGCATAGTTGGCGGAACGTTTGGTTTGATCCTGGATTTCTCGGTTTTCCTTCAGCAAGGCATCATACTCCTTGTTGCTCCAGCGAGGTCCATCTGCGGCATTGACCGTCTCGAACAAGGTCAGGTTGGTCATTGGGTCCAAATAGTCCCCTGTCCAGCCATCGCGAGCGATCATGAAGTTGCCCATTCTCATTTCATCCCAGTAAATCTTTGACTCAAGGATGTTGATATTGACCTCGATACCCAGATTTTCCTTCCACATGCTATGCAGGGCCTGCGCGATGTCCTTGTCCGTATTACCGGACATCGTCATGAAATCGATCTGCGGCAAGCCTTTTCCATCGGGATAGCCTGCCTCTGCCAGCAGCCGCTTCGCTTCGGCTACGTCTTCCTTGAACAGATCACCTACGACATCGCGATATTCCTTGGACGGATCGACGAGATCAGGCATGCCGTACGGGACAAAACCATAAGCGAGTTCTTCCGTCGATTGCAAGACGTTTCTCACAATCTGCTCACGGTTGATCGAGATGGCGAACGCTTTTCTGACACGGGCGTCATCAAATGGCTTGACGCTGGTATTATAGTCGAAGTAGTACGTCCCAATCCGGGCAGCAGCATAGAACTCGTTCGTATCCTTGTATTTTTGCATCGATTCGTTGTTGATGTTGTCGGAGACGTCGATTTCGCCATTGGTGTACGCCGCCAATTCCGCTTCCGCAGCTTCGATGAAGACGATCTCCAAAGTGTCTAGCTTGACTTGGTCAGCCTCCAGGTAGTTCGGGTTTTTCTTCAGCACATATTTTTGCTTGGGATGAATCTCTGTCAGCATGAACGGACCTGTGACGAGGTAGGTTTCCGGCTTTTTCGTCCAGCCGTCATTACCATCCACCACATCTTTTCTCACAGGATAGTAGGACGTTGCACAAAGCAGGTTAAGGAAGTAGGTAGTTGGATTCTCCAGTTGCACTTCCAGTGTCTGATCGTCTACTGCTTTCACCCCTACCTGATCAGCGGTTGCTTTTCCTTCATTATAGTCTTGACCGTTCTTCAGATAGAAGAGGTCAAACGCGGCTTCCGAGGCGACATCCGGGTTCAGCACGCGCTTCCAAGAATATTCAAAGTCATGGGCGGTGACAGGCTTTCCGTCACTCCATTTGGCATTCGGATTAATCTTGAACGTGTACTTGGTCCCTGTCTCATCAACCTTGGTCTCACTAGCCAAAGAGGGCACAGGCTGGCCGTCCTTGTTGATCTTGTACAAGCCCCTGAACAGGTTCTGCATGACGATGGACGAACGCGAGTAGACGTTCAAGGTAGGGTCGAGTGTCTCAGGCTCGGCAGGCAAGGCATAGATGACTTTTTGCTCTTTTGGTGGTGATTCGGTCTTGTTTTCTGTAGGAGTGTTCGTGTTGGTATTGCTGTTGTTGCTCGGTGCAGTGGTATTGTTTGAGCTACAGCCTGCGATGATGGTGGCGATCAAGGATAATTTGAAAAAAAGGCCAACCAGCTTTTTCATGTTCTTCCCCCTCTTTCCTGTGTTCTATGAAAATCCGTCTTGGAAGACAGCTTTCATATGAGGCTGTGTACCTGCTGTCATGACCGTTTTGTATCAGGAAACGATGTGGCAAGCTACCTGATGTCCATTCGCGATCTCTTTTAATTCCGGCTTCGCTTCCCGACAAGCCGCTACTGCATAGGCACAACGCGTCTGAAAAGCGCAGCCCGGCGGCGGGTTGAGCGGACTCGGCACATCGCCTTGCAGATGAATGCGTTCGCTTTTCTCCGCCAGATCCGGGTCAGGGATCGGCAAGGCGGAGAGGAGCGCTTTGGTATAGGGGTGCTGCATGTTGGTGTACAGCTCATGCGCATCCGCAATTTCAACCAGACTGCCCAGGTACATCACACCTACCTTGTGAGAGATATGCCGTACCATAGACAGGTCATGGGAGATGAACAGATAGGTAAGCCCGAATCGCTCCTGTAAGTCCTCCAGCATATTAACGACCTGCGCCTGAATCGAGACGTCCAGTGCGGAGATCGGTTCATCGCAGACGATGAATTCCGGCTCTACTGCCAAGGCGCGAGCGATCCCGATCCGCTGGCGTTGTCCCCCTGAAAATTCATGCGGATAGCGATTGATATGATCCCGCTTCAAGCCGACGAGTTCGACCAGTTCCCGGATCCGATCCGTTCGATCCTTTCCCTTGCAGATCCGATGAACATCTAGGGGATCACCGATGATCTCGCCCACCGTCATACGCGGATCGAGGGAAGCGTAGGGATCTTGGAAAATCATCTGCATTTGTTTGCGGTAGGGCAGGAGTTCCTTGTGCTTCAGATTCTCCAGCGGCTTTCCGTGAAACAAGATCTGCCCGGAAGTTGGCTCATACAGCTTCAAAAGAGTTCGGCCAGCTGTCGTTTTGCCGCAGCCTGATTCGCCGACGAGTCCCAGCGTCTCGCCTTTTTTGATCGTAAAGCTGATGTCATCCACGGCCTTGAGCTGGCGATCACTGCGGCTGAACAAGCCTTTTTTTATTTCAAAATACTTCTTCAAATTCTTGACTTCGATCAAATTTTCATGGGATTCGGTCATGAGCCACTCACCTCTCTCACTGCTTTTGCGGCTTTCGGGTGCATCAGCCAGCATGCTGCCCGATGGCTCTCGCTCAAAGAGATGGGGGCTGGAGAAAATTGCGTGCAAACCTTCATCGCATGCTCACAGCGTGCGGCAAAAGCGCAACCCTGCGGCGGTGCCAATAAATCAGGCGGACTACCTGGGATTGGGATCAGCTTTTTCTTCTCGCCCTCGGAGACCTTGGGCATGGAACGAATCAGCCCCCATGTGTAGGGATGTTGCGGATTGTAGAATACTTCACGGGTTGTGCCTTCTTCGACGATTTGTCCGCCGTACATGACGATGATCCGACTGCACATACTGGCGACAACGCCTAAATCATGAGTGATCAGTACTATGGAGGTGTTGCTTTTCTTTTTCAGATCCCGCATCAAATCGAGAATCTGCGCTTGGATCGTCACGTCCAGTGCAGTCGTCGGTTCATCGGCGATTAACAGCTTGGGGTTGCAGGAGATCGCGATCGCAATCATCACCCGCTGTCTCATCCCGCCGGAGAATTCATGCGGATATTGATTGAGCCGGCTCTCGGGACTGGGGATCTCCACCATTTTTAGCACTTCGATTGCTTTTTTCTTCGCTTCTGCCTTGGAGAGCTTCATATGGATGCGAATCGGCTCCATGATCTGATCGCCAATGGTAAACAGCGGATTGAGAGATGTCATGGGATCCTGAAATATCATTCCAATATCGTTGCCATGCAACCGACGCATCTGTTTGTGATCCATTTCCATGATTTCTGCACCATCAAACAGGAGACGGTCTGCATCAATCTTTGCATTGTCGGGCAACAGACGCATGATCGACAGCATAGAGACGCTTTTTCCTGAACCGGACTCTCCGACAATCCCGACTGACTCCCCTTTGTCCACATGAAAGGAGATCCCGCGAACAGCCTGAACTTGCCCTGCTTCGATATGGAAGTTTGTTCGTAAATTGTCGATTTGCAGCATTTTCACAGGTAATCCCCCTTATTTCTTGAGACGTGGGTCCAGTGCATCCCGCAAGCCGTCACCTATAAAATTGAGCGCAAACATCGTGACGCTGATCGCAAGTGCAGGGAAAAGCATCTGGTAGGGTTGGGTAAACAAAGTGGGGATGGCATCGTTCACGAGCGTGCCCCAGCTCGCGATCGGCACCTGAATTCCGATTCCGAGGAAGCTCAGGAAGGCTTCAGAAAAGATCGCGGATGGAACCAGGAACGTAACCGTCACGATGATCGGCCCGATGCTGTTAGGAATCAGGTGTTTAAACAAGATGCGTAGATTGGAGGAACCGATAGACCGTGCAGCCAGTGCGTATTCCTGATGCTTGAGCGTCACGACCTGTGAGCGGACGATCCTTGCCGTCCCGATCCAGGAAGTCAGGCACAGGGCAATCAAGATGCTCTGGATGCTGTTGCCCAAAAACATCATCACCAAAATGATGTAGAGCAGATCAGGCACCCCGATCATGATGTCGACAACCCTCATCAACAGCATGTCGACCCTGCCGCCGAAATACCCGGATATGCCACCGTAGACGATGCCGATCACCATGTTGATCGCGGCAGCGACAAACCCGATCAAGAGACTGATCCGCGCCCCGTATAGCGTCCTGACGAAAATATCGCGGCCAAACTTGTCCGTTCCAAACCAATGCTCGCCAGAAGGCGGTTGATTCCCGTTTTCCAAATTTTGGCCGTCGTATGTATACTCTGAAAATATCGGTCCGAAAATCGCTGCGATTGCCATGATGACAATGACGCATAATCCGATCATCGCCAGCGGATCTTTGCGGAAACGGGCCCAGGCATCCTGCCAATACGACTTGCTTGGACGAGTAATTTCTTCATTATCTTGCCGGTCCGATTCATCCAGCTTTTCAAACAGGTCATCGGGAAGATCGCTTGCATCACCCGGGTAGAAGGGACCATCTTCTCTCTCTTTCATTCGGGCCGTATGAATCATACCATCACCTACTCATCCATTTTTACGCGACGATCGATCACCGCATAGAGAACATCCACAATGATATTGGCAACTACGATGAATGCTCCGAAAAAGACTGTCATGCCTAGAATGACGGAATAATCACGGTCGCTAATCCCTGTCACGAAGTCCCTCCCGATTCCGGGAATCGAGAAAATCCGTTCAATGACGAAGCTTCCTGTCAGAAGGATGGCGACCAATGGTCCTAGATAGGTAACGATGGGAATGATGGCGTTTTTCAAGGCGTGCTTGCAGATAACCTTCAATTCGTGGACGCCTTTGGCGCGGGCTGTGCGGATGTAGTCGTATCTCATCACTTCAAGCATGCTGGAGCGCATCAAACGCGCGATGTAGGCGATGGGACCAAAAGATAGGCCGGCTACGGGGAGAATGTAATGCTGCCAGGTCGTCAACCCGAATGTCGGCAATAGCTTCAATACGACAGCAAACAGGAACAGCATCAGGACCGACAGGACGAAGCTGGGAATCGAGATTCCAACCGTAGCAATAATCATCGCAAGCCAGTCAGCCCACTTTCCCCTTTTGATAGCGGATGTGATGCCGAGTGGAATCCCTACCAGCAAAGCGACGATGATGGCGATACTACCGACCTTGGCTGATACGGGAAAACCCTGCTCAATCAGCTCATTTACGGTCATATCCCTCTGTTTGAAGGAAAGTCCGAAATCCCCTTGGGCCAAATTCTTCAAATAGTTTAGATACTGGACGGGAATCGGGTCATTCAGGCCGTACTTCTCTTCGATTTTTTCCATAACCTGTTTCGGTACTTTTCGTTCCTCGGCGGGGCTGAACGGCCCTCCCGGTATCGCATGCATGAGGAAAAAGGTGACGGTAGTCAATACAAACATGGTAATAAGGCCAGCAATGATCCTTTTGACAATATAACGACCCATTTTCTCACTCCTCCCCTTCATGGCTATTCATGCATGCAGATGCATTTTCAAAAATATTTTATAAAATCCGAATTGTAAGTTAATTATATCTTGAAAGTAAGGGAAGTCGTCAAGTGATAGTAAACATTAGTCCTATATTGCATATATTGGTTTCCATCGATTTCATATAAGAAGTTTTAATAGCAGACATAGATTGTAGTAAAAGTAAAAACTCTCATCCTATTTGATGAGAGTTTCCCCTTCTACCTCCAACAATACCTTCCCGGTGCTTTGGCGGCTTTCTACCCATTCATGCGCGGCTGCAGCCTCCTGTAGAGGAAACGTACGGCCAATCTTGATCTGCAGTTTGCCATCTGCAACCAATGGCAGGACCCGTTCGGCTACTGGTCGCAGTAGATGAGGACGTTTGTCCCGGGTCGTACCCAAGCTGAAGCCGAGTACCGCGCGGCAACTCGCATGCAAATCCACGGTGCGAATATTGCCCACTTCACCGCTCGCATTGCCAAAATGGACTAGCCTGCCATAAGGAGCCAGGCAAGTCAGGCTCTGCTCTGTGACGCGTCCGGAAATCGAATCGAGAATAACATCCGCGCCCACTCCTACGGTAAGCTCACCCACTCGCGCAGCAAAATCCTCCTGCTGATGGCATATGACGTGATCAGCTCCTGCCTCTCGGGCAAAATCCGCTTTACTCTCGCTACTGACCGTACCAATGACCAACCCTGCCCCCAAAATTTTGGCCAACTGAATCGCCGTGGTTCCGATCCCTCCTGATGCAGCATGGATCAAGACCGTTTCCCCCTGCTCCACTCTCGCTACGTCTGCGAGCAGTTTGTAAGAGGTAAAAGAGACAATTGGGCATGCTGCCGCCGTGCGGAAATCCATCTTATCCGGGATGACGAAGGTCAGATTCTCATCTGCAACGACATACTCGGCATAAGAGCCATTGCCAGGGAAAGCGATGACTCTCTGACCCGCTTGAATGTGCTTCACTTCCGCCCCTACGCGTTCTACTACCCCAGCCGCATCCAAGCCTGGGATGAACGGAAGCTTGCCTCCCCCTTTTTTTCCATATCTGGCCTTGATATCTGCAAAGTTAACACTCGTCGCCGCGACCCGGATCAAAACCTGCCGTGGACTTATCTCGGGCAAAACCATATCGGTAACTATCATGTTTTCGGGACCGCCAAATGCGGTGACCATGACAGCTTTCATGTTATTTCCTCCCTCAGTCGACTGTTGGGAACCCAGACATTCTCCTGCACGGAATGTCTTTACACTGCTCATCTATCGTAGCATAGCCGAGGAAGATTCTGTAATCGAAAAATATTTTCTGAAGATTTTAAATAGAAAGTTTGTATAATAATTCTAGACTTATATTATTTTACTTTGAAAGGGAGGTATGTTCTACATGGTCGAAGGAACGAAAAACAGTATCTGGCAATCGTATCGCTACCCTATCATGCTACTCATCTGTATCGCACTTGGCGCCGTCATCGGGATCATGATGGGCAAGGACGCCGCAGCATTGAAGCCCTTTGGCGATATCTTCATCAACATGATGTTTACGGTTGTCGTCCCGCTCGTCTTTGTCAATATCAGCAGCGCAGTCGCCAACATCGTGGATCTGAAGCGGCTGGGAAAAATCCTGGGGATTATGCTCGCCGTCTTTATCGTCACCGGAATCATTTCCGCTGCTCTCATGCTAGTCGGCGTCTCCCTCTTCCCGCCCGCTGAAGGGATCAATCTGGAGCTGCAGGCGCCGGAGGAGGTCAATCACCTCAACACGGCTGACCAGTTCGTGCAAGCTTTTACCGTATCGAACTTTAGTGATCTTTTATCCCGCAAGAACATGCTGGCGCTCATTGTCTTCTCGATCCTGTTTGGATTGTCGGTCAGCCTAGCAGGTGAGAAAGGGCGCAAAGTAGCAGATGGATTGAACACGCTGTCCGACGTGATGATCAAAATGATCAAGATCTTGATGTATTACGCTCCCATTGGTCTTGGCGCCTATTTTGCCAACCTGGTCGGGGTTTTCGGCCCGGATCTGCTCGGTTCCTACGCAAGAGCGATGGCCATCTATTATCCGATCTCATTTCTTTATTTTCTTATCGCCTTCACCATTTACGCCTACCTGTCTATGGGCAAGGGCGGACCGCGTCTGTTTTGGAAAAATGCGATCTCTCCAGCCGTTACCTCCTTCGCCACTGGCAGCAGTGTCGCTACCATCCCAGTCAATCTGGCGGCTACGGAAAAAATCGGCGTGCCCAAAGACGTACGCGAGATTGTCATCCCATTCGGTGCCACAGCCCATATGGACGGATCTTGTCTGAGTGCCATCCTGAAAATCTCTTTTATCTTTGGACTCTTCAATATGCCTTTTCACGGACTGGACACCTATTTGACTGCGATCATGATTGCCGTGTTGAGCGGCGTCGTCATGTCTGGCGTACCTGGCGGCGGTTTTATCGGGGAGATGCTGATCGTTACGATGTACGGCTTCCCACCTGAGGCTCTGCCCATCATCGCCATGCTGGGAACGCTCGTCGATCCGCCTGCTACCATGGTCAACGCCACCGGTGATACCGTAGCGAGCATGCTGGTAGCCCGCATCGTCGACGGAAAGGAATGGATGAAAAATAAGATCATGGGCAGCCATGAGGAAACGGCTTAACCACGAAGGAGCGCGATCATGACTTCTCATAAGATTCCTTTTACCAAAATGAACGGCTGTGGCAATGATTTCATCGTCGTCGACAATCGCCAAGGCATCATGGACGGATTTGATCTGCCTTTGTTTGTCAAACGCGTGTGCGCGCGCGGCACCTCGCTTGGTGCCGATGGTTTCATGATGCTGGAGCACTCCGATCTAGCAGACTTCAAGATGCGCTACTTCAACGCGGACGGCAGCGAAGGGGAGATGTGCGGCAACGGGGCGAGATGCTTGTCCCGCTTCGCGCATCTTGTCGGTGCAGCACAGGAACATATGTGGTTCGAGACATTGGCTGGTTTCTACCATGCCCAGATTCACCCGGAATCCCAGCATGTAAGCGTGGGTTTTCCCGATGTGATCCTCGATGATTTGAAACTGAACCAGGCCTACCCTTCAGATGGACCATCTACGCTGTATCATTACGGTTGGGTCGGTGTCCCCCATACCGTCTGGATCGTGGATCAGCTCGCTGCCATTTCCGATCGACAAATCATTGACTGGGGTAGACTGATTCGCTATGATGGAATTCACTTCCCTCAAGGGACCAACGTCAATTTCATCGAGGTAAGAGACCGTCACAACCTGCAGATCCGCACCTATGAGCGCGGAGTCGAGGCGGAAACCTATGCTTGCGGTTCTGGCTCGACAGCGGCGGCGATCATCGCCGGGTTGCTGGGGCTGGTAGAGGTAGAGTCGCCCGTCCGTGTGCATACCCGAGGTGGCATCTTGCAGATATCCTATCAGCTATCAGATGGGCTTGCCCAGGAAGTGAAAATGGAAGGAAACGCAAAGATCGTGGCTTCGGGCGAGCTTCTCCCGGACGCCTGGCTATAGAAGATTGTCAGCATCAGCAAAAAAGCCCTTCCTCTCAGGGAAGGGCTTTTATCTCGTTTCTTGTGAATTGGGAGGGATATGTTTCATGGAAACCCATGTGAAAGAACAACGTGTCGCCTTGAACCCTTGGAAAGCAAACCTATACGCGGTTCTTTTCTCCATTCTGTTTCTCGTCATTTCTATCCCCTTGTTTGGAGAGGAAGTTCATTTTTCCATTACGCTGCCTGGAATGCTGCTCTTTATCCTTGCGAACATCGTAGGCATTGTCATCCACGAGGTTTTGCACGGGATTGGTTTTTATCTGAGTGGAAAAGTAGCCTGGTCCGATATTCGTTTTGGCTTCGTGTGGAAAAAAATGATTTTCTACGCCTGCTGCTTACAGCCGCTCCCCATCTCCTATTATCGCCTGGCTGTCCTTCTGCCGGGCCTGCTGCTCGGGATCATCCCGTATGTCATTGCGCTTTATGCCCAATCCTTCTTTTGGTATTTGTGGAGCATTATCATGATTCTGGGCGCATTCGGTGATGGATACATTCTTTGGACGTTGCGAAAATTCAAGAAAGACACGCGAATCGCAGATGCGACAGATGCGATAGGCTATATCGCATTCGTAACAGAGCGATCTGAATCCAAGGATTAGCGGGAGGCCAAATCGCGGTATGCCGGCAGTCCCTCTGCACCCTCCGCCGCTTTAATGGCATTGACGACGGCGGCCGCCAGCACCTCAGCCGATAAAGTCCCGACCAAATTGACGGAAGCCTCCACCCCGCCCGTGGCGACGGCGAAGACGGTGTCCCCATCGCTCATCGTATGTACGGGAAAAATCGATTTTGCCAGCCCATTGTGCGCCATCTGTGCCACCTTGTTGGCCTGCGTCTTGTTCAGGCTGGCATTGCTGGCGACCACGGCGATCGTGGTATTGGTGCCGCTCGGAACAGGCGGTGCACTCTGCTCGATCATCCAGGACAAGGCGTCACGAATCTGTCCCTGGTCGTCGCGTGCCCCGGCCAAGATTTCCCCCGTCGCGGGGTCCTGAACCTGTCCGACGGCATTGACTGCAACTACTGCACCTACGACCAGACCGTTGGGCAATCGAATGGATGCCGAGCCCAATCCTCCCTTCATCGCCCGATTCCCACCAGCCAGCTTGCCCACTGTCGCCCCTGTACCCGCTCCAGCATTCCCTTGCTTCACAGGATCTTTGCTGGCGATCTTGGCCGCTTCGTATCCCATCTGCTGATCGGGTCGGACCTTGGCACTGCCAAATGACAGATCAAAAATCACAGCGGCTGGAACGATTGGCACGACACCGACTCCGACTGGATGTCCGATGCCTTGCTCTTCCAGATAGCGCATGACCCCGCTCGCCGAATCAAGGCCAAAGGCGCTGCCACCTGTCAAAACGATAGCATTTACTTTTTCTACCATATTGATCGGATTCAACAAATCCGTCTCTCTTGTCCCCGGTGCGGACCCACGTACATCTACGCCGCATGGCGATCCTTCCTCCAGCACCATAACCGTACAGCCAGTCATGGCTTTCAGATCCTGCATTTGCCCCACCTTTACCCCTGGCACATCCACAATTGTTCCGCCTGATTGGACCAATCTTCCCACCGGCGCCGCGGCTGCTGCAACCTGGGATGGAGCAGTCTCTTCTGCGCGAGCCGTACCGGCACCTGCCACCAAACCGCCTGGTACGGCTGCGGCTAGACCAATCATCGCGGCTTTGGTGAGGAACTCCCTGCGTGAAAAAGCACGATTATCTGACAAGTCGGTTTGCTCAGATCTTTGTACAGCTTTATCCTCTTCCTCGTTATGCATCATAATCCCACCTTCTCAGTCATTCTCCCTTTCATCTTATAATTATCTAAATATTTGGTCTATTATTTTCATTCTGCAAAAATCACCATGGCTCCTGACACAAATTACGAATCTTGACCTTTTATGACGATGGCTACCTCGCTATCTTGAAGTCAGCCAGATTCTTGCGGATCATGGGAAGCCCCGCTGCATGAGACAGCGGGTTTTTTCCCTTTCCTACAGTGGAAAATGGCAAGCTGCAAAATGATTCTCTCCAAATGGTTGGAGAACAGGTGCCGTTTGTTTGCATATCTCTTTCGCATAAGCGCAGCGGGTGTGAAAGCTGCATCCTGGTGGTGGATTCGCAGGGCTAGGGAGATCCCCATCCAGGAGAAGCCGTTCTTTTCTTTTCGTAGGGTCAGGCTGTGGGACAGCAGCCAAAAGTGCCTCTGTATACGGGTGTCTTGGATTGGCAAACAAGGAATCTCGACTCGCCAGCTCCACGATTTTCCCCAGGTACATCACGGCAATTCGATCACTGATATGCTTGATAGCTGGCAGTCCATGAGCGATGAAGATATACGTTAATCCAAACTCTTTTTGTAGCTTTTTTAATAGATTTAAGATTTGCGATTGGATCGACACATCCAGCGCGGACACTGGCTCATCACATACGATCAGCTTTGGCTTTAAGGCAAGCGCCCTGGCGATCCCGATACGCTGGCGTTGACCACCGCTGAACTCGTGCGGATGCCGGGACAGATGATGTTCGCCTAAGCCCACTACTTTTACTAGTTCGATTACCTGTTCACGCAGCTCTTGTCCTTTGTAGATCCCATGTACGATGAGCGGTTCGGCGATTAGATCCTCCACTTTCATCCTCGGATTTAAGGATGCGAACGGGTCTTGAAAAATGATTTGCATATCTTTTCTTAGTTTTCGCAGCTCATCTTTTTTAAGCTTGGTTATATCCTTTCCTTCAAATAGAATCTCTCCTTCTGTAGCATCGAGGAGTTGGAGGATCATCTGTCCAGTCGTCGATTTTCCACAACCTGATTCACCCACGATCCCGAGCGTTTCGCCACGCTGAACCGTAAAATCAAGACCATCAACCGCCCGGACATAGCCCATCTGCTTGGCGAACATTCCTTGTTTAAAAGGAAAATGCTTCTTCAATCCCTTCACGACCAGCAGCGGTTCTGTCGCAGGTTCTTGTACCCATTTCATGTTCTGATCCTCCCCTTCTATGCATGGAAGCAGCTAACCTTATGTCCGTCCGATCCCTTCTCGAGCTGTGGTCGGCTCGTCCTGCATTTGTCGTCAGCAAGACTACAGCGTGGATGAAAAGCGCAGCCTTTTGGCATATCGAGGGGATTAGGCACCGTTCCCTCTATCGAGTCCAACTCCTCTCGCTGCTCATCGATTTTCGGCAAGGATAGGAGTAAGCCTCTCGTGTAGGGATGCTTCGGCGAGCCAAACAAGGTGAATACATCTGCCTCCTCTACTACTTCCCCTGCATACATCACAATCACCCGATCTGCCATCTCTGCCACAACCCCCAGATCGTGGGTAATCAGGATGACTCCGGTATCTCGCTCTTTGCTCAATTTGGCCATCAGCTCCAGAATCTGCGCTTGAATGGTCACGTCCAGTGCAGTGGTCGGCTCATCTGCGATCAACAATTTGGGATTGCAAGCCAAAGCCATCGCGATCATCACTCGCTGCCGCATCCCGCCAGACAACTGATGCGGAAACTGCTGTGCTACTTTCACTGCGCGAGGAATCCCTACGAGCTTCAGCATCTCGACACTTCGCTCTTTTGCCTGGTGTTTGGATAAGCCCTCATGCAATTGGAGCACTTCACCGATCTGAAAGCCAATCGTGAAGACCGGATTGAGTGAGGTCATCGGTTCCTGAAAAATCATCGAGATTTGACTGCCCCGCAGCTTGCGCATCTCTTTATCGCTCAATTTCACGAGGTCCTTTCCTTGAAAGAGAATTTCTCCTCCGACAATTTTCCCTGGGTCAGCAATCAATCCCATGATAGACAGGGATGTGACGCTTTTCCCGCAGCCTGATTCCCCAACGATCGCCAGGGTCTCCCCTGTCTTTACGCAGAAGGATACGCCATTGACAGAAGGAACGACCCCTTCCTCCGTATAAAAATGAGTACGTAAATCTTTGATTACCAACAAATCCGGTTCCATGCGTCACCCTCCTATGCAAACAGCGTCAGCTTGCTTATTTCGCTTTCCTCGCCTTTAAGCGCGGGTCGAGTGTATCGCGCAGAAAGTCGCCCAAGAAAATGATTCCCAGGACCGTGATGGTAATCGCTATACCTGGAAAGGTCGCGACCCACCAACTCGTCGCCAGGTATTGACGTCCGTCACTCAACATCCCTCCCCACGACACATCAGGTGGTTGAATACCCAGACCAAGAAAGCTAAGCGATGCTTCCAGAATGATCGTGGTGGCGACGCTCAAGGTCGAGATGACGATAAACGAAGAGATGACATTGGGCAAAATATGCTTGGAGATGATGCGAAGATCACTTGCCCCAACCGCTCTTGCCCCACGTACGAAATCCCGTTCCTTGATGCTTAATACTTCACCGCGCACCATTCGCGCATAAGTCGTCCAGTTGGTAAAGCCGAGGACGAAGATCAGTGTCACCAGACTTGGCCCCATAACTGCCAGGATCACCAGCATGAATAAAATGTTGGGAATCGCAAGAAAAGCATCTGTCGTCCTCATCAATACGGCGTCCAGCCACCCCCCATAGTACCCGGAGAACAGTCCGATGATGACCCCGATGAGTCCCGCGACGACGACTGCACAAAATCCGACCAGCAACGAAATCTGGGAGCCATACAGGATGCGGCTTAGTACATCGCGCCCCAGATTGTCCGTCCCAAGTGGATGTTCCGGCTTTCCTTTTTCCTGCCACATCGGGGGAAGCAAGCGCTTCGCGACATTCGTCTTCACCGGATCATGCGGAGCCAATGTAGGTGCGAGCAAAGCCATTAGCACTACACAGAGGACGATCAGTAAACCAAGCGCGCCTGTTTTGCTTTTCAATAACAGGCGAAAGAACCGCAGGATCGGATTGGGCCTGTGCCTTGGTTGGGTGGTTGCTTCGGCATCGGTTTGGGTTTGGATATGCAATGTAGAAGACATCTGTCCCCCTCCTTTAGTTGTACTTCATTCTCGGATCGATCAGACGGTAGCAGATGTCAGCCAGTAAATTGCTGAGAATCACCAAAAGAGAAATCACAAATACGGCTGCCTGAACAATTGACATATCCCGCTGATTCACGGCCTGGATCAGCAGATTTCCCATCCCTGGCCAAGAGAAAACCGTCTCGGTAATCAAGGCTCCACCGATCAGATGAGAGGTTTGTAGTGCCATGATCGTGACGACAGGAATCAGTGAATTGCGAAATGCATGGCGATAGACGACCAGTCGTTCCATCATCCCTTTGCTCCTGGCTGTGCGGATATAATCCTGCTGCAAAATTTCAAGCATGCTGGAGCGAATCAAGCGCGTCATCTCAGCAGCAACTCCTGTTCCCAGCGTCAAAGCAGGCAAGATCAGATTGGCCAATCCCCCTTTTCCCGAAACAGGTAAAGCACCCATCTGAACGGCAAAAAATAAGATGAGCATAATGCCTAACCAAAAGCTGGGCATGGCTTTTCCAAGTACGGCAGAACCGGTAATAAAAATGTCCAAGAAGGAGTTGCGCTTGGTCGCAGAGAGGATCCCTAGAGGGATGGCGATCACAGTGGCGACGATCATCGAGGCAATGGCTAATTCAAAACTGGCTGGCATTCGCTCTAATACGATAGGCAAGGCTGGTTCCTGATAGCGAAACGAGGTTCCAAAATCTCCTTGGAAGAGATTCGCCAGGAATTTGAAATACTGCACATGAATCGGCTGATCCAAACCAAGAGCTTGAATCAAAATCGCTCGATCCTCATCAGTCGCTGTATCGGAGAGCATCAGCGTGACGGGATCTCCGGTCACGTGGACGAGGATGAACACGATCAGCGTGATGAGAAAGAGAACGGGTATGATTTGCAGCAAAGAGCGCACCAAAAATTTTCTCAACCTATTCCCTCCTAACGTCTTTTTAGCGAAGAAGGAGCCTCATGGCGAGACTCCTTCTAGGCTTTTACCTGCTATTGCTTCAAAATGATATTATCCACGGGCAGCATCTCATCGAGGCGCGGTTCAAATTGAACCCGATTGCTCGCACCATAATTGGCAGACATCTGGAACAAGTAGATGAACGGACGATCATTCGCCACCATTTGTTGAATCTGGTGATATTGCTTTTCGCGTTCCGGTACATTCATGTTGACCTCTGCTTCCTCCAGTAGCTTGTCTACTTCCGGATTATTGTAATCCGTCTCGCCTTTAGCAATCTCGGAGTGGGCGCGGTCAAAGGCAAGCGAGCCATCAAACATCGAGTTTGCATAAGCAATCATGAACATCTCTTTCATTTTCTTGCTGCGATACATTTCGTTAAATTTGCTCCATTCCATCAGCTCCAGATTGACCTTGATCCCCACTTCACCGAGGAAAGCCTGGATCAACTCAGCCGTCTCCTTGTCTTTCAGATAACGGCCGCTCGGAGAACTCATGGTAATTTCCAAGCCATTTCCATATCCGGCTTCTTTCAAAAGCTGCTTGGCACGCTCTGGATCATAGATAGAGGTTCCGAACAAGGAAGGGTCCGCACCGAAGTTGCCTGGCGTCACCCGCGTGCGAGTAATGGTGCCCCCACCTGCGAGAATATTGTCCACAATCGCCTGTTTATCGATAGCCATCTCGATGGCTTCACGCACTTTCGGATTGGCTGTCGGCGTACCGTCCGTCATGCGCATGGTCAGTTGCATCACGCGCTGTGTCGGGCCTTGAAGTACATAGGTGCTGTTGTTGTCCTTAATCCTGTCCAGATCCGTAGGCGGGATGTTCACTGCGACGTCTACGCCGCCGGTCAGCAATTCGGAAACCCTTGTAGAATCTTCTGGTATGGCGCGGAAAACAACTTCGTCCCACTTGCCTTTTTCACCGAAGTAATCATCGTTTCTCTCCAAAATCAAGCGGTCATCGCGTTTCCACTCTTTGAATTTGTATGGACCCGTACCTACCGGATTTTTCAGGTATTCATCAAAGCCTTTTTCTTGAATGTATTTGGACGGCAGCATCCCCGACCCGAGACGGGAGAGACGATTCAAGAGCACGGGTTGTGGTCCGTGTGTGAGGATGTGAACGGTGTGATCGTCAATCACTTTCACTTCTTTGATTTGTTTGTAGTTGCCGTATTCCAGCAGCGTATTGTCATTCGCCACCCGCTCCAGCGTATACTTGACGTCTGCCGCTGTAAACGGATCGCCGTTGTGAAACTTCACGTCATCCCGCAGCTTGAATTCCCAGGTCGTATCATCGATCTTCGACCAGGATGTAGCAAGGTCAGGCTGGGTTTGTTGATGGGCGTCTTTTCTGACCAGGTAATTGTACATATTGATGTGGACGGCTTCGGTCGACGTGTTGTTGTGATTGTGGATATCAAAGCTGACGATGTCGTTTCCGCTAGCAATCGTCAATACTTTCTTTCCGCTTTCGGTCGGCGCTGGCGCGGTTTGTTCTGCTTCCTTTTTGGGTTGCGAAGGTTCTGGTGTACTCGTTGGCGTCCCCCCACAGCCTGCGAGAGTCAAAGAAAGGATGAGTGCCATGCTTGTCCAGGAAAATCGTTTCATCTACTTACCCCCTTCTAATCGGTAGGATCGACATTACTCTTCACGCTTTGAGAAATCTTCCATGATGGCAGCAATATGCTTGATCCCCTGAATGTAATCCTCTACCAGAACGTTTTCATTGGGAGCATGGTTATTCGATTGGAAATTTCCTACTCCGACAGAGACTGCTGGCACACCGATGCTTTGACACAGCACATACATCGGACCTGTACCCGGTGACATCGGCATCAGCGTAGGTTCGATCCCATACACCTCTTTGCATGTCTCTCTAACACTCGTAGCGAGTGGATTGACAATCTCGGTGCGCGCCGGATGTTCGAGTGTGTAGGACTGGATCTCGATATCGGAGAAGCCATGCTTGTCCAAATGCGTGCGCAGTAACTGCAGGATTACTTGCGGGTCTTGGTCAGGAACGAGGCGAAAATCTATTTTTGCTCGCGCCACGGACGGTAGCACCGTTTTGGAACCCTCTCCCGTATAACCGGACTCGATCCCACAGATGGTACAGGTAGACTGGAAGATCAACTTTTCCTTGAGAGGTAGCCCAGACAAATCTAGCAGAAAGGATTTCAATCCGAGACTCTCAAGCGTACTCTCCTCGCTATAGATCATCTTTTCAAGCACTTCGTGATCTTCCGCTGTAAGCGAGGCGACGGAATCATAAAAGCCTTCGATCTGGATTTTTTCATCGGAGGTCTTTAGCGTAGACAATGCCCAATTCAGTCGCCATGCCGGATTTTCGATAATGGCAGCATTCGCTGAATGGAGGTCGGTATTTGCCCCACGACATGTCAACTCCACATAGCACATTCCTTTTACGCCCAAGCTCACTTGTGGTCGTCCATCTGCATTCTTGTAGCCGAACTCCCAGATACAACCGTCCGCTTGAAGCAAATCCTTGTGTGCGTGGACGAATTCTTCGAGATGCACGCTTCCGATCTCTTCTTCTCCTTCGACGATGAACTTGATTTGAAGCGGCAACTCCCCGCGAACCTGCTGATACGCATGTACCGCCGCTAGCCGCGCCATAAGATTCCCTTTGTTATCCGCTACCCCACGTGCATAGATGCGTCCATCGCGAATCTGCGCTGCGAAAGGCGGTGACTCCCATAACTCAAGTGGATCTTCAGGTTGAACATCATAGTGATTATAGAAAGAGAGCGTCTTCGTTTTATCCTTGTTAAATACACCGTACACAACAGGATAGCCGGATGTTTGCACCTGTAAAGTGTCCGCGCCTAACTCTTTTAAAACCTTTTCCACCATTGTGGCAGTTTCCATCATTCCACGATTTTGTGCGGCTACGCTAGGTTGCTGGCAAAGTTCTTGCAACCAAGTGATATAGGTTTCCTTATTTTTGTCAATGAATTCAAAGATGTCTCGCAAACATAGCCCCCCTTTTTTTAGGAATATTTCCTAAGGATATACGAACGATATTATTATTTAGAATAATAAGATAATTAATTTCATTCTGTCAATTCATGTATATTAAATTTTCTGATAATATTACTTCGGTAATACAGGAATTCGTTTTTATTCCACGAAATGAATAATTTATCCTATATCGATCTTCATCACGCTTCCGGCTCAGAAGATGGACGTACATGATGGAGCGCGCAAAAATGAAAGCGAGGTTTTACGAATGACCCCTTTATTGTCATATTTGACCGCAAGACAGGCGGATATTTTACAAGATATTGAAACCCTTGTAAAAGAGGAGTCACCTTCCCACGACAAACAAGCCGTAGATGAATGCGGGAAGGTACTCATCTCCCTTTTTCGTGAACACCTCGGTATCGAGCCTGAGATTCTGGCACAGACAGAGCGCGGAAACCACCTTCGCTTTACAATCGGGCAAGGAGAGGAGCAAATCCTGATCCTAGCCCACTTCGATACGGTCTGGGACAAAGGCAGGCTCACGTACCGTGTCGAAGGGAACAAAGCATACGGCCCAGGGATCTATGATATGAAAGGGGGAATTGTGCAATCTCTCTGGGCGATAAAGGCATGCCAGGAGCTCCACCTCCCTTTGAACAAAAAGATCGTCTTTCTCTGCACCTCAGATGAAGAGATTGGTAGTGCAAGCTCCCGCAGTTATATCGAGGAGGAAGCAAAAAAAAGCCAGGTCGTCCTGGTCGTGGAACCACCCGTAGCCAATTCTGGAGCGCTAAAAACTTCTCGTAAAGGCGTTAGTGTATACAACATCGCCTTCAAGGGCAAATCGGCACATGCGGGAAACCACCACAAGGATGGCATCAGCGCTGTGGATGAGATGGCAAGACAAATCCTCTACTTACATAGCCTGACCGATTATGAAAAGCATACTACCCTTAACGTCGGCATCGCCCAAGGAGGGACACGTGTCAACGTGGTAGCCGAATCCGCACAGATCAGGATAGATGTGCGGATCAAAACCTTAGCGGAAGCAGAGCGTATTCACTCCTTGATCACAGGTATTCAGCCACAGCTCCCCGGAATCACCTTGGAAATAACCGGGGGTGAAAGTCGCCCACCTATGGAGAGAACGAAGGAAACTGAACGACTGTTTCAGCTCGCACGAGAATGTGGAAATACGTGTGGACTCGAACTTGAGGAGGACTTTGCAGGTGGCGGCAGCGACGGCAACTTTACCGCTGCGCTCGGAATCCCTACATTAGATGGCTTAGGGGTGGTGGGAGACGGTCCGCATGCAGAATACGAGCATATTCTTATCGATCAGTTGCCTTTACGTACGGCGTTGTTTGGAACCTTATTGACGAAGCTATAGTGATTTCAACTTTTGAGGGCTTTCTTCCTCACCAGTAAGCAATTGTTGAACACGCGCATTGACAGCAATTGCTTTCTGGTGCAATTCTTGGTCACGGTAATACTTCGTCAGTTTTCTGGCCAGACTCAGCCACATGTTGCGCAACCGTTCGCGCTCCTGCTCTGCCCACTGGAAGTCATACGCTCCCAAGTAATCTCCTTCATACGCGTGGAAGGCATGCTCAGCATCTGCAATCTGCTGCGAAGTTTCCCACTCTATTTGTTCTACCGTATTTTCCCATTTTTCAGTATCGACCTGCGCCTCTCCGAGCGTAAGCATGTACCCGCTGCCACATTCACCGCTGCGGATGGAGACCGTGCCCATTCCGTTGTTTTGCAGTGTTTGGCGGATGTGGTAGATCGTCGTATACAACTGCTGTGCCGCTTTGGATTCTTCATCATCCGGCCAAAGGAGCTCTATTAGGCGTTCATTTTCCATTACCTGTCCTCTATGATGCAGCAAATACGCAAATAACTCGAGAGCCTTTGCCGAGCCCCATCTGAGTGATTCGGGTTCCTTGCCGGGCCTTTGTATACGGACTTGCTGAAAACAGCCTATCTTTGTTTCCCTGGAGAAGACTGGATTTGTTTTACCCGCCTCTATTTTGTCACGTAGACGCTGGATGGTTTGTTGGAGACGTTCCGGCAATACGGGCTTCAAGAGATAATCCATCGCATAAAGCTCAAATGCCTGTAAGGCAAATCGGTCAAAAGCCGTGATGAAAACCATAAGAACATGCGGAAAAGCAGCTTGCACCCGTTCACCCAGCTGCAATCCGTTTATTTCAGGCATTTGAATATCGAGAAAAATGACGTCTGGCTGAAGCTTATGTATGTAGTCGATGACGACGGTAGGGTCTGAGAATTCCCCGATGCATTCTATATCGGATGTATATTTTCCCAAGATATGTTTGAGGTGGCTCAAAGCTAATTGCTCATCGTCAACTAGAATAGCCTTCATGGTGGTTCCCCCTCGCGACTTGTCCATTCTCTGTCCATTCTATCACATAGCATTTTCATTGATTGTAGTAGAAAAAAAACGCTCAACCTCCTTCAACATGCGTTGAAAAAGAGGTTGAGCGCTGTATGGGCTAATCTATGCTCCTGTGATCATCCGATTGACCTGGCCTGTAAGCAGCAGCATCGCTTGCAAGACAGGCATGATCTCGGCCACATTAGCCGAATGGTAGCGGATAGTTCGACCGTCTATCAGTTCCACGCCTGGCATCCAACTGACCGCTGTCGCAAATTGTGATCGGGTAAACTCGACGACTACGGTGTTTTCGTTCTGCTGCGGAATTGGCTTCACTGTGCTCCGGTTCAGCAGTGCGTTTTTGGCTTGTTGACGGATCATCTCCCGTGCCCGCTCGGGATGCAGGGCTAGGGAAGAAAGACCGGTAATGCCTGATTTTACAGCAACCGTATAAACCCCTGGAATATCCTCTTCTACTTCCCGCGCTGTCTGCTCGTCTCCGGTAACTAGTACGACTGGTACCTGAAACGCTCCCGCGATGGCAGCATTCAGGCCAGCCTCCCCCACTTCTTTACCATTCAAAATCAAGCGATGAATGGCAAGTCCGGACAGGGTATGGTTGAGCACGGCTTCGCCTGCCCCAGCCTTTCCGTGATAGCCGATGAAAAAAGCCGCGTCACAGTTTTCATCGATTCCTTGCATCATGCAGAGCGGTTTGAAGAAACCACGGATCACATCAGCAGCAGGGTGCAGCTCTTCCAAAATCAGATTGTTCATCGGTCCATGGGATTCGTTGACAATGATCTGTGTCGCTCCTGCTTCCAATGCGCCTTCGATGGCGGCATTTACATCCAACGTCAACAATCGGCGGCCAGCTTCATAATGCCTGCGGCCAGGCATGACATCCTCCCATTCACTGATACCGGAAATACCCTCCATGTCTAAAGAGATAAATACTTTCATGGACGACCTGCCCCTCCCATTCTGATCAAGCTTTCACTTTTGGCATTTGGCGCGAGCCCAGGGCAAAGCGTTTGATTTCCCCTGCCTGATTCCTTACAAAACGGACGAGTGTGTCTACCCCTCGGCGTGTAAAACGAAATTCATCTTCACCGATCGGACGAAGCAACAAGGACTCATCTCCCATGCGCAACTGCAGTTGCTCGGATTCTTCGTCTGCCTGGATTTTCACTTCCTCGCCTTCCCCTGACTTGAACATGCCCTCATACTGCTTCATTTGCGCAAATGGGATGTCGTAGTCAGCGAAGGACGCAAACTGTGTCCCCTGCGGACGGGAGAACAAGCTGTTCAACAATCCCAGTGTCAGCTCCAGGATCGGAGCATCGCCTACATTGGTCAAGATGATTCCGGTCAAACCCGCTTCCGGCAGGATCAGCATTTGTGCGGTGATTCCCTTCAATCCCCCCGTATGCTGGACGAGTCTCACTCCATCCATAAACGAGAGAATCCCCAATCCATAGCCATAGCCCCGTACTGCATCTACTTTTGCATGGGGCGTCACCATCTGCTTCACGCTTTCCTCGGAAAGGATGCGGACACCCTGCGATGTCCCTCCTGTCCGGAACAATTCTGCATACCGCAGCATGTCTTGCGCAGATGCCTTGAGAAAACCTGCCGCGCGCATGGAGGGGGAATCCCACCAAATCGGGGAACGGACGACTTCCTTCACGCCGTCCTTGTTCTTGGCGGCGTACAAGGTGGAGTGATTGTCATCACCCAACTCCTCGATGAAGAAGACGGAACGTCCCATCCCGAGGGGCTGCAAAATCCGTTCCTGCACAAAGCTTTCGTAGATTTGTCCGGTGACGCGCTCAATGATGGCACCCAACAAGGCGTAGGCATCGTTGGAGTAGCTGAACTCCGTGCCAGGGAGACCTAACAATTCAATCGGCTGCTCGCCGATATAAGCCATCAACTGCTCGAAGGTGTCGATCGGCTCTTTTCCGGCAAATTCAGGGTGCTGCAACAGTTCTACTGCGTCTGGATCGTCCAGCATACTGCGTTGCATCGCGGGGATCAGCGAAGAAAGCGGCGGAAGTCCCGGCGTGTGGGTCATAAAATGGTGAATCGTAACTTGGCTGGTATGTTCTTCGTCCGGTGTCTGGAACTCCGGCAAGTATTTCACCACCGGATCATGTACGGACAGCTTTCCTTCCTCTTGGAGTTGCATGATGGCGATGCAAGTGAACGATTTCGTGATCGAACCGATGCCAAAGACCGTATCCAGATCGGCAGGAATTAGTGCTTCACGGTCGCGGTAGCCGAAGCTTTTTTCATAGATCAGTTGCCCGTCCCTAGCGACAGCGACGATCGCACCCGGCACTTGCAGCTCATCGATTAATTCCTGGGCATACGCCTCAAACGTATGCTCCCATGTCTGGACGCTCATGTCATGCCTCCTCCTTTTGTTTGATCAGTTGACGGAAATGGAAAGCAACGCGGCTGACGTCCCCGGTATCGCTGCGAATAAAGCGAATGTATCTCTCCAGTCCCGTCCCTAACTTAAACACAAAGCTGTCTTCTTTCACTGGACGCAGCGGAAGGACCATACCTTGGAATTGCAGCTCAAGACTTGCATCGTTCAAGGAAACCTGCACTTTCTCGCCTTCTCCGGACTTATACTCCCCGATGAATTCATTCAAAAGATCAGCAGATACGGAATACTCGGGATACAGCGCGATGGGTTCTTCGACAGGCAGGGATTGTGCGGTATTGATTGCTGCCGCCAAAAGCTCCGAAGAAGGAGATCCATCCAGATTGGTCAACACGACGCAGCTGATTCCCTGCTCGGGTATGATGCATAGCTGTGCAGCCACCCCTTTTATCGCGCCGCCGTGCTCGACCAGCGTTCCCCCGCGAAATTCTGGCGTCACCATAAATCCGTACCCGTAGTGGCGCGACGGCTCCAAACCTGCATAATTTCCGATCATCTGCCGGACACTTTCCTCGGAGAGAAGGCGCACGTCTCCCACCTTCCCGCCGGTACGGAAGATCTCGGCGTAGGAAAGCATATCCCGCCCCGTAGACTTGATGAAACCGGCTGCCCGCATCGATGGCGCATCCCACCACAGGGGAGCGGCGATTACTTCCTTGCCCTCATCGCTCTTTTTATTCGTATACAGGGTAGCGATGTTGTCGTAATCCCCTAAGTCTTCAATCAAAAAGACCGAGTGCTTCATGCCGGCTGGTTCGAGGATATGCTCCTTCATGTAGCTCTCGTATGACTGTCCGCTGACACGCTCGATTATCGAACCCAACAATGCGTAGCCATCATTGCTGTAGCTGAATTCCGTACCTGGTTCTCCGAGCAGTTCTACATCCAGTCCGGCAATAAACGTCATCAGCTGCTCATACGTATCGATGGGCTCATGTGCCGCAAGATCGACGCTGCTCTGATTTTCCTGCATAGCGGGATCGATCTCGATGCTGCGCCTCATCGCGTAGTACAGCGTTGGTAGTGACGGCAGCCCTGAGGTGTGTGACATTAGGTGGGAAATGGTGATCTGTTTCGTCCGCTCTTCGTCTTTGGTCTGAAATTCTGGCAAATACGTAACGACGGGATCATGAACCGAAAGCTTGCCGGCTTCCTGCAATTGCATGATGGCAACACAGGTAAAGGACTTGGTGATGGAGCCGATGCCAAACACAGTATCCGGCGTGACCTCCGTCTGCTGTTCCCGATCCCGGTACCCTAGCCCTCCTTCAAACTGCAGCTCTCCATCCTTGGCAATCCCGATAAAGGCTCCGGGCAGTTTGGCGTCCTCCATCAATTTTCGAGCATACGCTTCCATTGGATTCATGTCACATTTCTCCTTCGACCATTTTTTCTAGCACGTACGTGTGAACCGGTTCGTCCCCTTTGAGCAAACCAATCACGGTGTAACCTTGCTGAAAAGCCGACTTGCACATGTTGCGCAAAGCAAAGCGCCAATCCATCGCAACTTGGAGAGCGTCTTGTTTGATGCTGTGAATCGACGCGGGGACACTTAGCAAAATGCCTGGCTGCTCACCCAAACCCTCACGAATCAATGGGCGAGGCCATTTTTGTTCATCAAGCTCCCAATCAAGCAGTCGAGGGTACGATTGCCATCGTGGCTCTTCGTTTTTCCCTCCCGCGATCCCAACCATGGTACGCTCGGATTTCAACTCCCATTCCAGCAAAAAACGGTCTGACGGCAATCCCTTGTTGATACCGTCATGCATCTCACCGTAGTAGGACTCCATGTATTTCCTCACCTTGCCGCCCAGCTTGCACAGATTGAGGTAGGCATTGCGGGACTCCAGTGGATCATAGGTCCAGACAATTTTATCGTATCCGTAATCCAGGGCCCATTCCCGCTGCAGCAGCTTGAGCTTCCGCCCGATGCCCCAATCGCGGTACTCTGGCTGAATCCCAAGCATATGCGAGCAAAGGTAGGTCTGGCCCTTACTGAATCCGGCAAACCCATAGCAAAAGCCGATGGGCACGTCATCCTGGTAAGCGGCGATCACGACACCGCCATTGTGAGCTGCAGCCAAAAGCTGGGCGGCAGGCGACATGCTCCCCTCTCCCCAAATCTGACGTTGCAGTTCTTCGATATGGACCATCCCGGCAGCAGTTGTGACGATGCGGTATTCCAGTTCCTGTTTCATCTGTACGCTCACCTCGGCATCAGGATCTCACATCAGCCATCGTGTAGGTTTTTTCCTGCACCTGCAAAGCCTGCACCGCCGCCCAATTGATCGCATAGCCAATCCCCGGTCCTTCAGGTACGGCCAGAATGCCCGGCTTGAGGAAAGCCACCTCGGGAACCACGATGTCCTGCTCCCAGTAGCGATTGGACGTAGAAGTGTCGCCTGGTATGGTAAAATTTGGCAATGAAGTGATCGCGATGTTATGTGCCCTGCCGATCCCGCTCTCCAGCATGCCACCGCACCACACGGGCATTTGATGCGCCTGACAGAGATCATGGATCTTCTTCGATTCTGTCAATCCGCCGACGCGTCCGATCTTGATGTTGATGATTCTGCAGCTGCCCAGTTCGATCGCACGTCTGGCATCCTCTGCCGTATGGATGCTCTCATCCAGGCAGATCGGGGTTTTCAGTTGTTTTTGCAAAAAGGCGTGATCCACGATGTCGTCGTGGGCGAGAGGCTGCTCAATCATGATCAGATTGTACTGGTCCAGTTCTTTCATGAGGTCGATCTGCTCCAGGGTGTATGCAGAATTGGCATCTGCCATTAGTGGCAGGGAGTCGCCGAAACGTTTACGCAAAGCTTCAATCACGGCAATATCAAAACCCGGCTTGATTTTCACCTTGATCTTTTTATAGCCCTCGGCGACAAAGCCCTCTACCTTCTGGACGACGTCCTCAACAGACGGCTCGATCCCCACACTTACGCCTACCTCGATTTTCTTGCGCTCGCCGCCTATTGCTTGGGCCAGCGTGATTCCTTTCTGCTTCGCATACAGATCCCATACCGCCCCTTCGATGGCTGCCTTCGCCATATTGTTGCGGCGAATCGGCGCGAAGAGTCGGGCCACGTCTTCCGGCTTCTCGATCGGACTCGTTAGCACCAGCGGAATCAAAAAAGTTTCCAACATGTAGACGATCGTATCCGTCGTTTCTTCATTATAAAAAGGAAACGGCATGGCTACGCTTTCCGCATAACCAGTCTCTCCTTCCCCATGCGCACTGATTAACAGGAAATCCCTTTTGGTCTGTACGCCAAAACTAGTCTCGAACGCATGCTTCAGCGGCAGATGCAAGCGTCTTACCTCAATTTTCTCGATCTTCATGTTATCGCTCCTTTTCTGATGACCCAAAGAGATGGCAAGCCACAAAATGATCTCGTTCGACTGCAAGCTCCTCGGGACGTACTCGTCGGCAAATATCCATCGCATGGCTGCAGCGCGGATGAAAAGCGCAGCCTACTGGCGGATTGGCCGGGCTTGGCACATCGCCCCCCAACACGATGCGTTCCTTTTTCTCACCAGGATTGGGGATCGGGACAGCAGACATCAAGGCCTGAGTGTACGGATGCAGAGGCTGCTCGAATAGGCGTCGTTTGTCGGCAATCTCGACGATTCTTCCCAGATACATGACGGCGATGCGGTCGCTAATATGCTTGATCACGCCGAGATCATGCGAGATAAACAAATACGTCAACCCCAGCTCCTCTTGCAAATCCTGCAGCAAATTCAGGATTTGCGCCTGGATCGAGACGTCCAGCGCTGAGACAGGTTCATCGGCTACGATCAGCTTCGGCTTGGCAGCGATGGCGCGTGCGATGCCAATTCGCTGCCTTTGTCCGCCGCTGAATTCATGCGGATAACGGTCGGCATGATGCGGATTTAGACCGACAAGCTGCAGCAAAGCCAGCACACGCTCTCGCATCCCCGCAGGACTCTTCTGTTTCTCCCCCACAGAGATGGCCTCCGCCAATATGGTAGACACGGTGAGACGCGGATTTAGGGAGGCGTACGGGTCTTGGAAGATGATCTGCATTTGGTTGCGCATCCCTCGCAGCTTTGCCTGCGGCATGGATACCAGCTCTTCCCCGCCGAATCGAACTGAGCCTGCGCTCGGCTGGACCAGTTGCAGAATGCTGCGTCCCGTCGTCGATTTGCCGCAGCCGCTCTCCCCGACGATTCCCAACGTCTCGCCTTGCCTCAGTTGAAAAGAGACGCCGTCCACCGCCCTGATCTCACCCGTCTTTTGCCCGAACAATCCTTTTTTCAAGGGAAAGTAGGTTTTCAAATCTTCCACTATCAAGAGACTTTCACTCATATCGCCACCTCCTGGTCTGCATACACCCAGCAGCGAACGGCGTGCTTGCCCGTGCGAATTAGTGGCGGTTTTTCCCGGTTGCATCTCTCCATAGCATGAATGCATCGAGAGCGAAACGGACAGCCCTCATGCACCTCTCCCAAAATCGGCACATTCCCTTCAATCGGCGTCAGTCGTTTGTCCTCCCTGTCCAGACTCGGGATCGATTGCAGCAGACCGACGGTATAAGGATGCTTGGGAGAGGCAAAGAGTGTCTGCACATCTGCTTCTTCAACGATTTCTCCGTAATACATCACCATGACCCGATCCGCCATCTCAGCCACGACGCCCAGATCATGGGTGATCAGCAGGATCGCCGTATTCGCTTTCTGCTTCAAATCATTCATCAGATCGAGTATCTGGGCCTGGATCGTCACATCCAGAGCAGTAGTCGGCTCATCTGCAATCAGGAGATCGGGCTGGCAAGCCATCGCCATCGCAATCATGACGCGCTGCTTCATCCCGCCGGAAAGCTGATGGGGAAAGTCCTGGACGATTTTTTCCGCACGGGGAATCCCCACTTTTCTCAGCATCTCGATGGTTTGGGCCCGCCTTTCCTGCTTGGTGGCATCCGTATGCAGACGGAATACCTCATCGATTTGCCTGCCGATGGAATGGACGGGATTGAGCGAGGTCATCGGTTCCTGAAAAATCATGGAGATGTCATAGCCGCGAATCGCCCGCATCTCACGCTCCCTAAGCTGATTCAACAGCTTATCTTTGAAACGGATGCTGCCCTCCACAATCCCCAGCTTTTTTGCAATCAATCCCATGATCGACAGGGAGGTAAGGCTCTTGCCGCATCCAGACTCCCCGACCAAAGCCACCGTTTCACCCGAATCAATCTGAAAACTGACTTGATTAACCGCCGTAAACGTCCCACGTTCCGTCTTCAGCTTTACAGAGAGCCGGTCGATATCCAACACGGTCTTTTTCTCCTTCATTGTACAGCCCCCTATCCTTGCGATCGCTTTACTCGGTTACGAAATACTCATAGGCGGTCTGGGCCAGACGGGCAATCACACGCTCTCCCTCTTTGGTGGAAGAATTGCCAGAAGACAGCGCCGCAATGGAAAAGGCTCCTTTGTCCTCGGGGAGGTAGACAATCCCGACATCATTGACCACATGACCGACCGTACCGGATTTGCAGGCGATGATGGTCTGATCCGGCAGCAGATACGGAATGCGGTTGCGCAACTGCTGCCGCTTCATGATGTCTAGAACGCCATCGCAAGCTTGCTCCGACGCCAGTTTCCCTGTACCGATCAGCTCCAGCAGCTTGCCCATGTCAGCCGGTGTCGCCACATTATTTTCCGGTGAAGCCTGGAAAATGAAGCTGTCTGGATCAAAACCCGTTGTCTGAAAAGCGGCGATCAGCTTATGAAAGCCTTCCGCCCCTTTTTTCTCGCCGCCCATACCTGCGCCGATGCTGAGCAGCTCCCAGCAATCGTGCTTGATCGAGATCTTTGTCAGGCCCAGCTCCCGCATGTACGCCTCCACACGCTCTTTCCCGACGATTTCCAAAACTTTGTCCGTTGCCAGGTTGTCGCTGACGATGATCATGAGTGTAGCAAGATCCTTCAGCGCCACGTCTGCTCCCGGAAGAAATTCTTTCAATACTCCTGAACCTGGAACCAGGTCGGCGTCTGTGAGGCGATACCGCTGTTCCAGACTTGCCAAACCTGCATCCACATCGCGAAAAAGAGTCGCCAGGATCGGCACCTTGAACGTACTTGCCATTTGGAAATACTGATCGGCCCTAATTTGTGCCTCTTCTCCGGTACCCAAGTGTTTGACTGCTACCCCGAAGGTTGCTGAACTTTCCGACAATACAGACTCCAATTTTTGCTGTAAGCTCATCTTATCATCGTCTCCTTTGTCTGTACGGTTATTTGGGATCCAAGGCATCGCGCAAACCATCGCCTAAAAGATTAAAGCCCAAGACTACCAGCATGATTGCCAAGCCGGGAAAAATGGACATCCACCACGCTTGCCCCAGGAATGCTTTGCCGACATAGACCATAGCCCCCCACTCCGGTGCCGGCGGCTGTGCCCCCAGACCCAGAAAGCTCAAGGCTGCTGCTGCGAGAATACTGGTGCCGAATTGCAGAGTCATCAAGACGATGATCGGGGACAGGATGTTCGGCAGGACATGCTTCACCAAAATGACCCTGTCGCTGATTCCCAGTGCCCGTACCGCTTCGATGTACTCTTTTTCCCGAATGGAAAGGACCTGTGCGCGCACGACCCTCACATAAGAGGGAATGACGGCGATGACAATCGCGATCATCGCATTGGTCAAACCCGGCCCCAGCACCGCAATGATGGCGATGGCTAACAATAAGGCGGGTAAGGCGAGCAAAATATCCATCACCTGCATGATGTATAACTCCACTTTGCGGTAATAACCCGCAATCACGCCGAGGGTTACTCCGATCAAGGAAGCGACGGTGACGGTGATCAAGCCTGTCAAAAGCGAGATGCGACCGCCGTACAGAAGTCTGGAAAAAATGTCGCGGCCGAAGTCATCTGTCCCCAGCAGATGTGCAGCTCCAGGCCCCATCAGCCGATCCTTGAAATTCATCTGATCAATCGGATAGGGTGCAAGCAGCGGCGCACTGGCACATCCAATCGTAAACAGTAGCAAGATCACAGCGCCAAACATCGCTGTCTTGTTGCGCGCCAGGCGCTTCATCACTTGCAACCAGTAGGATACCGGAGGAGGAGTCACCTGATTTTCGGCAACCCGGCTCGAAGACGATGTCTTGCTCTCATCTGCGATTTCAAGTTGACTCGTGTTTCCATTCATGTTTTCCCGCTCCTTCCTACTCGTATTTAATCCGTGGATCAAACAGGGTGTACAACAAATCAACCAAGAGATTGGTCAAGGCGAACAGAACGGCTGCGAAAAAGACGATTCCTTGGATGGTCGGCAAGTCCCTTTTGCCAATCGCCTCGATAGCCAGACTGCCCAGCCCCTGCAAGGAGAAAACCGTCTCCGTCACGATGGCTCCGGCCAACAAGGAGCCGAATTCCAGTCCGATTAGCGTCATGACTGGAATGATGGCATTTTGCAAGCCATGCATCAGAATGACAGACGTCCGTGGCGCGCCTTTGGCTTGAGCCGTGCGCATATATTCCTGCTTGATCACATCAAGCATGCTTGAGCGTGTCATCCGAGCAATCATCCCAGCCCCGCCCAAGGCGAGCGTGATCGACGGAAGTACAAGTGAAAAGAAGCCGTCGTAGCCGGAAATGGGGAAAATCGATAGCTGATAGGCAAAAATCCAGATCAGAAACAGTGCGATCCAGAAGCCCGGCGCCGAGATTCCCAGCAAGGAAATGAAGACGACGAGACGGTCCACCCACGTATTCTGCTTGACCGCTGCGATCATTCCGATGATGATACCGACCACTGTCGCAATGATGATACTGTACAAAGCAAGCTGTAGCGTAATGGGAAAGCGATCCTGGATCTCCTGCCAGACGGTAATACCCGTGAAATAGGACGTCCCCAGATCGCCTTGCAGCAGCTTACCGACATAATGGAAGTAGCGCATGATCCAAGGCTGATCCAGACCGAGCTGGGCGTTCATCGCGGCGATGGCCTCTTCCGTGGGGTATTCCCCGAGCAGATATTGCACGGGGTCCCCTGGAATCAACTGTACCAACAGAAAGATGAGAATGGTGACGCCCAGCAGCGTTCCCAAGAGCGACAGCAATCTTCGAAATAGATATCGATGCAAACGCCCCATCCCCCTTATTATTTGGTAATCTTGATGTCTCCGAATAAAATATCGCCTGTGAATGGGTTCAGTTTGTACCCTTCGATATTACGCGTGGCGGTTACCGATTCGGTCACGTACAACGGTACCCAAGGCGGATTTTTCACCAGAATTTCCATGGCCTCTTCATAGACCTTCATCCGTTCTTCTTCTTTCAAAGTGGTGCGTCCTTTGGTCAGAAGTTCATCCACCTTCGGATCAGAATAATGGACGCGCTTGGAATTGCTCGTCTCCATGAGCAGATAGAGAATGTCGGGGTCGTTCAAGCCGAAGTAGAGAAGGAAAAGCTCATGGTTACCTTTAATGGCCCGATCTTTGACTGTCGCCGCATCGGTAACCGCGATCCTGATGTCGAGGCCGATTTCCTTCAGCTGGTTTTGCAGGATTTGTGCGACGCGCTGCAAGACGGGATCATCCATCAGCAGAAGTTCCAGCGAGAAAGGCTTGCCATCCTTCTCCAAAATGCCGTCCCCGTTGCTGTCCGTGTAGCCTGCCTCTGCCAAAAGCTGCTTCGCTTTCTCTACGTTGTAGCCGTACATTTCCTTGGCCATGTTCTCGATTTTCTCGCTGTGTCCCGGAATGGTCGGGGGCAGCGGTCCGAAGATTGGCTTGGCAAAGCCGGACAACGCATACTGGACGATCGGCTCCCGGTCGACAGCCATCGCGATTGCCTGTTTGACGCGGACATCCTTGAACACTTCCTTCTGGTTGTTAAAGCCCAGATACTTCATCCCCTGCTCCATGCTGGTTTCGATTTTGACACCAGGCACAGCTTGCAATTCCTGGACATAGGTGGTGGGGACTTCCTGCAAAATATGGATGGTGCCTTTTTTGAATTCGAGGATTCGAGTATCATCGTCTTTCAGGAAACGGAAGACGATTTTGTCTACATAAGGCGCTCCGGGATTGTCCGCATATACCTGGCCCCACTTATAATCGGGGTTTTTCACATAGGTGACAGATGCGCCGCGCTTGGTTTCCGGGTTCATGAACGGTCCCGTGGCCGAAGGTGCTTCTCCGAATTGATCTCCTTTTTCCTTCAAGCGTTCGGGGTCCAATGGCGTGATGAAGGTCCCGAGGAGCATGTTGGCAAACGGAGCGAATGGTTCCTTGAATGTAATCTTCACCGTATTCGGATCGGCCGCTTCGACTTTTTCGATAGGGCCAGCCAAATCTTTGACTGGTGAGATTTCGGCGAAGCGTTCGATCGATATTTTGGCCGCTTCTGCTGTCAGAGGTGCGCCGGAGTGGAACTTCACATCCTGGCGCAGCTTCAAGGTCCATACTTTTCCGTCATCGGAAACCTCCCAGGATTCTGCCAAATGGGGAACCAATTTTCCCTGCATGTCACGGCTAAGGAAGGAATCATAGGCTTGGCTGTTGGTCGTGTCCAGCCAGGTTGATTTTTGGGAGTCCAACGTATCCGGCTCCACCGGGGCAGCTACGACAAGCGTACCTCCTTCTGTAGCCGTCGCTGGTGGTTGCGGTGTGGAAGAATTGTTCTGGCTGACACTCGTGTTGGATGAACAGGCTGCAAGCAACAACGTCATGCTAAGTCCGATCGATGCCAAACTTCCCCATGCCCTTCTCGATTTCATCATGCCATACGCCCCCTTACCCTTAATTTTCTTTACTCTTTTTGTTGAACAAACGGATAGAATTGCTCACTCGTCTGATCATACCGCTTGATTCGTTTTTGTACTTGTTCCCGATCCATCTGGGAGACGCCACTTACCACGGCATTCAGCAGGGTGAAAATCGCAGACATCCCTTTTAACGTGGCGGGTGAAGGAGTGGAGACCTTCAGCAAAATGTCAGCAACAGGGCCTATCGGCGACAGTTCATGGTCGGTAACGGCCAGGATTGTGGCCCCCTTTTCCTTGGCTGCCTTAGCGAAAAACAAAGAGTCCTGCAAATAGCGCGGAAAATATAGAATGATTACCAGCCACTCCTCATTTGCTTCCGAGATCAGATAATTGGCGTCATCCATCTGCCCCCTGTAGAGATGGGTATCGCCTTTGACGATGTTTAAGGCATAGGACAGCCAATAGGCAGGGGCGTAGCTGGTGCGGCCGCCCAGGACGACGATTTTTCGCGCTGCAAGAATGGCCTGGATCGCCTGGTCAAAGACGCGTCGATCCAGGTCAGCCAACGTTTTGCGGATAAAAGCAAGGTCCTGCTCCATCGTAAATGAAATGACGTCATCGCTGTCCTGGTATTCAAAAGCCGAGTCATGTAAGGTCTGAACGATGTTCTCCCGAATCACAGGAAACAACAAAGACTGGCGAACCTCGTTTTGCAGCTCACTATAGCCCGAGTAGCCCAGCGAATAGCAGAGCCGGATCACCGTTGTTTCGCTCGTTCCGGTCAAGGACCCGATTACTTTTGCTGGATGAAGAGCAACCTGATTCGGCTCATCTAGTAGGTATTTTGCGACTAATTTTTGCTGGTTCGTCAATTGTTCGTATGATTTGCGAATTCTTTCCTGCATGCTCTCCATCGAATCACCTGTTTTTTTGGATTGTTGGCTCGTCTTTTATGGCAGTGTGACAGTATCTAGCGGATAGACAGGCCTGTTCAAGCGTTTGTAGTCAAAGGAGGTGAATTGCAAGGTGGTCAATCCCGGCGAATCTACAGTGATGATCTGTGCGGCGATTGGCTCAAAGCTGGCGCGGAAGTGTTGGCTGGATTTTAGAGAGACAATTTTGTACTTCGTGACATCGATACCATGGAGGAGGAAGACTTGTTCGTCCAGAACCTGAGTTTTGACCGAGCAGACCAGAATGTCTACGCCATTGGCTTGCAGACGCACGGATTTGCCGAGATGGACCGGCGTTCCTCTGCCCATCGGCGAGGATGTGATAAACGAACCATCCGTCAGCGCCTTTACATAGGCGGTAAGCTCGATCGGAGCTCCGTGAAGCTGGTCGGTCTTGCCCCCCAGCTTTACTTGGATGGTGGAGCCGACCCCTTTTTCATGAGCTAGGGCAGCTACTTCAGGATCGTAGATAAAGCCAAAGCAGGCATCCTGCAGATCGGCCTCCAGCATGGCGCGGAGCAGATAGGTTCCGTCACCCGGCGTCCCCCCACCTGGATTGTCCGCGGTTTCATTGATGACGACCGGATACGCCGTAGCCGCTTTCGCCAGTTCCAGTCCTTCCTGAGGGGAGAGAATATCTAAGGCAAACTCTTCGCGCTTCTCCCAAATGACTCGGGCCACATCTTCTGCAGCCTGCTTCGCCAGCTCTGCATCTCCGTTTGCGACGGCCACGACAGTGACGCCCAGCTCCGGAATATCGGTGTAAGGGAAGCCGTGGAAGAACGCGCAATCTATAACGCCCGGCTTCTGCTCCCATTGGTAGCAGAGATCATTGATGTCTTTTGCCGGTGAAATATTCGTGGTAGAGGTCGGAACGATCAAGGGCAGTTTGGCCCGATACATCCGTGGAACCAGGGTTCCCTGGACCATTTTTTCCGCAAGCTCTACTGCCTCCATCCCCCGCTCGTAACAGTCCGTGTGCGGATAGAGGTGGACCCCCAGCAGAATATCCGCCTCATCGATCATCTGATCGGTGATGTTGCCGTGCAGATCCAGCGTCACGATGAGCGGAATCTCATAGCCTACCTGTTGGCGGACAGCCTTTAGCAAAGCTCCTTCCAGGTCGTCGATCCCCTCTGCCACCCCAGCACCGTGCAGTGACAAACAAATCGCATCTACATCTCCTGCTTTTGCGATTCCCGAAAGCAGCTCGTCGCGCAACGCTTCATAGGTCTCGCTGGTGATGGTTCCCGCGGGATAAGCACTGGCGGCGAATGCCCCGACTACCTCGATGCCACGCTGTTCTGCCGCATCGACCATGCCTCCAAGAAAATCCCTCACCCCTCTGTGAGCGCTTACAATCTCTTCTCCTCTCGCCCACTCCCACAACTCAAACAAATCCCGTGTCGTTGGAACGTTTGAGAATGTGTTGGTCTCGTGCATAACCTCCGCAATGACCATTTTCATGGCTCACTCACCCTCCGATTTTTCAAAATCAGATTACCGTGAAGTTTAGACTTTATCATCTGTCATTTTTTGAAGTTATAACTCTAGTTGGATTATATGCCCAATTTCGATGATTATCAATAGGAGTTTTCTGAAAAGTTCAAAAAATAAAAAACCTATCTCCCCAAGGTCCCCCTCAGTTCGATAGGTTGTCTGTTTAGAGTGCCGCCAATGTTTGCAGGATCTGGTCTTCCTGTTCTTTCAGGTAGTCTGTATCTCCGGGGTAGCGATTTCCCAGTATCGAAAACACAAATCTCTCCCCGGATGGAAGTGTCGCGTAACCTGACAAACTGCTTACGGATACGAGCGAACCTGTTTTTGCCATCACCTGGCCACAAAGAGGATGTTCTTTCAACCGGGTTTCCAGCGTGCCGTCCACGCCCAAGATCGGGAATGAATGCAGGAGATTTTCATACTCGGATGAGTCGATCATCGCCTCCAACACGGTCAGGAGCTGTCGCGGTGAGACGAGATTGTAGGGACTCAGGCCAGATCCGTCGCGCAATTCGAAGCGGCTGTCGACGCCCAGTTCTTCTAAAGTCTCCCGGACGACCTGAATGCCTGCCTCGGCGCTGCCTTCCCCTTTCAGGATTGCCCCCATCGTCTTCAGCAGCATTTCAGCGTAGTGATTGTCACTTGTCTTGTTCAAATGTTTGACGATCTCCTTCAAAGGAGCGGATTCGCATACCGTGATCCGATTGCTTTCCTCGGGTAAAATTCCCTGCTGCACCTGACATGCAGCTGACAGCACAATTCCTGCTTCCTCAAGCAATTCCTTCACATGCGTTCCCACGAAAAGCGGGGGTTCATCGACAGTAACAAAGTAGCTGCCGTCTTCTGACATGGGCAAATTTCCCGACACATAAATCTCATTGGTTCCACGTAGCCTGCTGATTTTCAGCGTATTCGTCTCTTCAGCAGAGACCGTTCGTGCCTTTACATCAAGCTGAACATAACCCGTCTTGGGCGTGAGATTTACCTCCACCCGGTCTCCCGCCGAAACACCCGGGCGATACGTCAATTGAACAACCCCGCGATTTGCAGAAAGTGCGCTGGTTTGGGCACTGTAATACTCCCATTCGTAATCCCATGCCCACCCGTCTCCTAGGCGTTGTTGATCAAAATACGAAGCATCTATCACAATGTTGCCGTTGATTTCGCGGATGCCCTTCTGTTGGATGGAGGCGACGATTTGAGACAGAGAGACTCCCTCATGTACCTGAAACGGTTCACCGGTATGCAGTGTCGGATCTCCGTACCCTTTGATGTACAAATCCCCTTTTAACACTCCATTCTCACGTAAATCCCCGGTGTATGCGATCTCGGTCTGATAGGAAAAGTCTCCCCCTAAACGCAGCAAAGCTGTCAAAACGGTGAGTATCTTGGTATTGGAGGCAGGTGTAAACAACTTGTCAGCATCATGGGAATACAAAATGGCCTGGTCTGCAGGGCGGTCCAGCGATTTGATCATCACCCCGATCGAGGCTCCTGTCTGCTCTACTTCAGAGATAATCTCATCTAATTGGTCCTGCAGGGAGGGAATGGTGCTTTCATCATAGGATTTTGCCATGCGCTTTCTCCTCATTTCTCCGTAACGGTAGCTTTCGCATCGTATAAATGACAGCTCACAAAGTGGCCCGGCTCCACTTCGATCTCAGGCGGTTTCAGATGCTCGCACACTTCCATGCGATACTGGCATCTCGGGTGAAAATAACATCCCTTTGGTGGCGCAATCGGACTGGGGACGTCACCCTTCAAGATGATCCTTTCTTTTTTCACATCTGGATCGAGTGACGGTATGGCAGACATGAGGGCTTGGGTGTAAGGATGCAGCGGCCTTTGGAACAATTGCTTTTTCCCCGCCAGCTCCACCATTTTCCCAAGGTACATGACACCGATCCGGTCACTGACATGCTTGACTACACTTAAATCATGCGCGATGAAGATATAGGTCAGCTCATACGTATTTTTTAGATGCTGGAACAGATTCAAAATTTGCGCTTGTACAGAGACATCCAGGGCCGATACTGGCTCATCCGCAATAATCAGTGCCGGATTGACGGCGATCGCCCGCGCGATTCCGATCCGTTGCCGCTGTCCGCCGCTGAATTCATGAGGGTAACGCCCGGCATGCCTGGGACTTAACCCGACATTTTGCAAAAGCTCAGCGACCATTTCCTTGCGCTCTTTAGCACTGTTGCCGATTTGATGAGTCGAGAGGGCTTCCCCCAGAATCGACTCAATGGTCAATTGGGGATTGAGTGAAGCATACGGATCTTGAAAGACGATCTGGATGTCTCTTCGCAATCTCCTCAATTCGCTTTTCGTCAAAGCTGTTACCTCATGCCCTTTGAATTGGACAGAGCCGGATGTTGGTTCGATCAGTCGCAGAATGCTTCTGCCCATCGTCGATTTTCCACATCCGCTTTCACCGACAATCCCCAAGGTCTCGCCCTTTTTTACCTGAAAGGAAATGTCGTCGACCGCTTTGACGAAATGGCTGTGTCTCCGAAATAGCCCGCTGCCGACCGGAAAATACACTTTTAGTTCCTTTACGTCCAACAGGGCATCCCTCATGCAATCACCTCTTGACTCTCATACAACCAGCATCTGACCGCCTGTTCCCCCACCTTGAATAACGGTGGATTGTCCAGGTGGCATTTTTGAAAGGCTTGCGGGCATCTTGCATAGAAGGGACATCCTGCCTGGATCACGCCCAAATTCGGCACATTGCCCATGATCGGCACCAGCGGCTTGTCGCTTTCGTCGTCCATATCGGGCACCGATTTCAAAAGCCCGTTCGTATAGGGATGCTTGGGCGATTTCAGTAGGGTACGCACATCCGCCTGCTCGACGATCTGACCGTAGTACATCACCATGACGCGATCCGCCATCTCCGCGACGACTCCCAGATCATGAGTAATCAAGAGAATCGCGGTATGATAATCCTGCTTTAGCTCGTTCATCAATTCCAAAATTTGCGCTTGAATCGTGACGTCGAGGGCCGTCGTCGGTTCGTCCGCGATCAGCAGCTTTGGCGTGCACGCCATCGCCATCGCGATCATAACCCTCTGCCTCATGCCGCCTGAGAGTTGGTGCGGATATTCATCCATGATTTTCTCTGCTCGGGGAATTCCCACTTTTTTCAGCATCTCGATCGTTTTTTCTTTGATCTCAGATTTGGATAACGAGGAATGCAAATAGATGACTTCCCCGATCTGCTTGCCGATTTTATGTACGGGATTCAACGAGGTCATCGGCTCCTGAAAGATCATCGACATCGAGTTACCGCGTATGGAGCGCATTTCCCGCTCCGAGACATGATTGAGATCTTTGCCCTCGAACATGATTTTTCCTTCTGTAAATCCGGCGTTCTTCGGTATCAATCGCATCAGGGACAATGAGGTCACGCTTTTGCCGCACCCGGACTCGCCCACCAATGCCAATGTTTCCCCTTCTTTGATGGTGAGATTCAACTGTTTCACGGCCTGGATATGTCCGCCGTCCTCTGTTTTGAAGTTGATGCATAACTGCTCCACCCGCAATAGCTCTTTCTCCTCCACCACTGCCATTGTCTGCGCCCCCTTTCGTCTCATGAACAGGTCGTATCATTATTTGATTCTGGGATCGAGAGCGTCGCGCAAGCCATCTCCTAGTAAATTAAACCCAAGGACGACCAGCATGATCGCCAAACCGGGATAAAGCGTCATCCACCAAGCCTGGCTCAGGAAGGATTTTCCTACATATACCAGTGCGCCCCATTCCGGGTTGGGCGGCTGGGCACCCAGACCAAGAAAGCTCAGGGCAGCGGCTGACAGGATGCTGACCCCAAACTGCAGAGTCGCTAGCACGATGATCGGAGAGGCGATGTTTGGCAAAATGTGTCGGACGATAATTTTCCAATCACGCACACCCAATGCACGGGCAGATTCGATGTATTCTTTTTCGCGAACCGCCAGCACAGAGCCCCTGACTACCCGGACGAAGGAGGGAATGACCGAGATCGCGACAGCAATCATCGCATTGGTCAGTCCGACACCTAGCACCGCTACGATGGCAATCGCCATCAAGAGCGAAGGGAAAGCCAAAAGGATATCCATGAGCTGCATGATGTACAGATCAAGTCTTCTGTAATAGCCCGCGATCACACCTAGAAAAACTCCGACGCTCCCTGCAATCGAGACGGCTACAAGCCCCATGAGCAAGGAGACGCGGCCGCCATACAAAATCCGCGTGTAAATATCCCTACCGAACTCATCGGTCCCAAGCCAATGCTCGCTGCTCGGAGCTTTCAAGGTCTCGTCATACCTCATTTCATTGACCGGATAATGGGTAAGAACAGGCGCAAAGACTGATGTCAGGATAAAAAAGAGCAGGATCGATCCCCCAATCATCGCTCCTTTGTTCTTTCGCAATTTCTTCCAAGCCATGCCAAAAAACGAGACGGGTGCTTTTTCTAGTTCCTGCCATTCAGCTGGCTGCAAAGTCGTTTCCGTTTTGGTAATCATCTGCCAGAACTCCTCTCCGAGCCATCTCTACTCATAGCGAATACGCGGGTCAAGTTTGGTATAAATCAAATCCACCAGCAGATTGACAACGATGAAGAGGAAAGCCATGAACAAAATTAATCCTTGTACAGTTGGTATGTCTCGGGTAGCAATTGCGGAAACAATCAGGCTGCCCATGCCGGGAAGGGCAAAGACTGTTTCTGTCACGACCGCTCCAGCCATCAAAGCACCAAACTGCAATCCGATCAAGGTGGTGACCGGAATCATCGCATTCTGCAAGCTATGCTGGACAATGAGCCGATACAGGTTGGCCCCTTTGGCTTGCGCCGTGCGGATGTAATCCTGCTTGATGACCTCCAGCATGCTGGATCGAGTCATTCTCGCAATATTTCCAGCTGTACCCAGTCCCAAAGTGATCGAAGGCAAAATGAGAGAGTAAAAGCCTTTGTAGCCCGATATCGGAAAAAATCCGAGATGGTAGGCAAAAAGCAGGATCAAAAACAAAGCGATCCAAAAGCTAGGGGCCGATATGCCAATCAAAGAGATGACCATGACGAGCTGGTCAAAGATCGTATTCTGCTTCATCGCCGCGATGACACCGATCAGAATGCCGAAGATCGAGCCAAACAGAATGCTGTATACGGCAAGTTGGGCCGTAATAGGAAAACGATTCGAGATCTCTTCCATGACGCTATAACCAGTGACGAAGGAGGTGCCCAAATCCCCCTGAAACACACCGGCCATATAGTGGAGATACTGCATGGGCAACGGCTTGTCTAAGCCTAAACGGCTTTCCAGATCAGCAATAGATTCCGGCGTCGCAAAATCCCCAAGGATATATCTCACGGGATCTCCCGGAATGAGATGAAGCATCATGAATACCAGCAGGGATACGCCAATCAGTGTCACGCCCATTGTCAACAATCGCTTGAGAAGGTAAGACGGCAATCCAAGCCCCCCTAGTCATCAAAAACTTTTGCTCGATCTACTTTTATTCAACTATCTCTACGTCATCCCAAATAATTCGATTGGAAATCGGATGCTTTTTGAAATTTTTCAACCCTCGTGTCGCGGTTACACTTTCTCTGACAAAGAGTGGAACCCACGGAGACTGCTCGACCAGGAAATTTTGTGCTTCTTCGTAAATTTTGTATCGGGCGTTCGGGTCCATTTCGATTCTTCCTTTTTGCAACAGGGCATCCAGCTCGTCCACTTCATAGTGCAGGCGGGTTGATTTCCCTTTGCCAAAGAGCAAGAAATACAAAATATCAGCGTCGAACCAGCCGTAGCTCCACAGAAGCATTTGGTGTCCGCCCTTCGGCGTTTGTTCGATGATCGCAGCCGATTCTTTCACGGTGATTCGAATATCAATCCCGACTTCCCGCAATTGATGCTGAAGGATTTGCGCGACCCGCTGCATGACAGGCTCATTTTGCACCCACATCTCGACAGAGAACGGCTTGCCGTCCTTCATGACGATGCCTTCTCCGTTCTTTTCTGTCCAACCCGCTTCCGCCAGAAGCTGTTTCGCCTTTTCCTTGTCCTGCGCATATTTTTTGCGCGCTTTTTCCTCAATTGCCGGGTTATGACCGTTTACTACGTCTGGGAGAGGACCAAAGACAGGCTTTGCTGCGCCTCTCAAGGCCGTTTGAATGATCGGGTCACGATCCACCGCCAGTGCAATCGCCTGACGCACGCGGACATCCTGGAAGATCGGCAATTTATTGTTCCAGCCCAGGTAATTCATCACATAATCCGGCACTTTTACCAGTTCGACACCCGGCTCTTTTTCAAGCTCCTCGATATATTGGAACGGAACATCCAACAGTACATTGACCGAGCCTTTCTTAAACTCAAGAATTCTGGTCTCATCATCGGGGATGAATCGGAAGGTTACTTTGCTAAAGCCTGGAGTACCCTTTGCCCCCCAATCCGCTTTTTCAAACGGCTTGTAGACGACGGAATCTCCTCGCTTGACCTCTGTGAGCTGGAGCTGACCACCTGCGCTTGCATTTTTATCAAATCCTTCTCCCTGCGCATCCAATGTCGAAACATCCAAAGGTGCTAAATAAGCCGATGTGGCATTGCTGAAGAAGGGAGCATACGGTTCGCTCCAGGTTATCTTGAACGAATTCTCGCCAAGCACCTCTATATTGCTGATCGAACCAGCGTTTGTCTTGAACGGGGATTTTTCCAGGAATCGTTCGAAGGATTTCTTGACCGCTTCGGCATTGATTGGTTTTCCGGAATGGAACACTTTATTTTCTTTCAGGTTGAAAGTAATCTCTTTTCCGCCATCCGCGACTTGATAATCTTTTACTAACCCTGGGACAATCTCGCCACTCTCACTGCGCTCGAACAGTGTAGCGTACAAGTGCTCTGTCGCTTCCCCAATCGATGAGGTCTTATGTACATCAAGGGAATCTGGCTCTGTAACGACTGCAACAACAATTTCGCTTTTCGCCAGGTCCTTGCCCGGCTCCGGATTCTCCTGACTTACTGGCGTGCAAGCGGCGAACAGCAATGAAAAGATCAGCGTTGGGATCAACCACGATTTGGTCCTCTTCCTCATTTTCCTTAACCCCCTTTATTTACTTATTATTCAGTATATTCGTAAAAATTTTACTTTTATCCGCCTTGTAAATCCAATAAGAATCTATCATTAAGGGTATAAAAAATAGTAATACGTGAAATACAGACAAATTTCGATCCTTGCCCATACAAAAAAGCAGGAAGAGCGTACTCTCCCTGCTTTTTATACCTATCTTCTATTGATTATTCGAGGTTTAGCCATTTACATTCTTCTGTGGACAAGGAGAGTTGGAGGGCCGTAAAGCAGTCGCGCAATTCGGCAACCGTTTGTGGGCCGATGACAGCACAAGTGGGAAATGGTTGATGCAACACATAGGAAAGGGCAATATGATTCGGGGTATATTGACTTCCCTTCTGCTTCGCCAAGGTTTCAGCTCTGCGATAACGTTCCCAGTTGTCTTGGCTGTAGTAGACACGCACGATGTCTGCGTTCGTTTTCACTTCAGGAGAAAAACGACCCGTGAAAAAGCCTGTTGCCTGCGATGCCCAAGAGAATAGAGGCATCTGTGTACGGTTATGCCAGTTCTCATACTCCTGATCGATATACACGGTGCCGGGCCAACGAGGCTCGTTCGCTTTCGCCAGGCTAAAGGATGGACTATTTAACACCAGCCGCTTATAGCCTTTTTGATCCGCGTATTGATTGGCTTCTTCGATCCTGCGATAGCTCCAGTTGGACACTCCCGCCCGTCGGATCCGGCCAGCCTGGATATGCTCTTCCAGCATGTCCATCAATTCGCTGACAGACACAGACGTGTCATCGCGGTGAAGCACGTACACATCAATGTAGTCGACTTGCAATCTCTCCATGCTTTCCATAAGATCGCGAGTAATCTCCTTAGCATTTACCCTGCTCACAGATGCATCGTGAGCACCGTCTTCTGCTACAAAATGATGGCCGCCTTTGTCGACAATGGTAATCGCCTCTCGATTTTGCCGTGATTGAAGCCATTTTCCAATCATCCGTTCACTTGCTCCCCGGTTGTACAGATGAGCAGTGTCCAGCGTGTTTCCACCTAATTCGACGAAAGTATCCAGCATTTCAAATGCAGTTTGAGAGTCGGCAGATAAGCCGGACGTTCCCAAAATGAGTCTTGAAATGGCTTTGTCCAAGCCTGTTACCGAGATTCCTTTCATGTCAACCTACTCCCTTACGCAAAGACCTGGTTGGTGCACGCTATGCAGCCATAACCCCTCCAGTAACGGAGGGTACTATGACGTATGTGTGCTACTAGGCTGATTTTTTCGAGAATTTTTGAAAGAGTTGTTTCGACATTTTTTTGTAGGTGTCTGTCTGTGCGAGCAGTGTGAACAAAACGAAGATCGTCAAGATCAAGCTGATCGGATGGACGAACAGGCTGGTCAAGAAGCCTAAGATGCTGCCTTCTTCCGTAATAATTGCTCTGCGCAGATACACATCCATCTGTGGTCCAAGAATAATACCCAAGACCATTGGCCCAGTCGGGAAACTATACAGCTTCAGCAAATATCCGATGACCCCAAAGGCAATCATCCAATAGACATCATGGACACTGTTATTGATTCCGTAAGAACCAATGACAGTAAAGAAGACAATGATTGGCATCAGAATATACTTAGGAATCAAAATGACTCTAGCAAAGAAGGAAATCGCCGAAAGTCCCCAGACGATAATGAAGATGAGGGATACGAGTGCAGATCCCAGAATGATCCAGAACAATTCAGGTGTTTCCAGCATCAGCATCGGACCTGGTTTCAGACCGTGGATGGTCATGGCTCCGATCAAAACAGCCGTGACAGCATCCCCCGGGATCCCCAATGTCAGCATCGGAATCATGGAGCCACCATTCGTGGACATTACCGCTACTTCAGGAGCGACAAGGCCTTCATAAGCACCTTTACCGAATGGACGTGTCGGGTTTTTCACCGTCTTCTTGGCATGATCATAGGCAATCAAGGACGAGATTTCCCCGCCGGCACCCGGCAGAATTCCGACTACGACCCCAATAATTGCGGTACGAATCGTAAGAGGCATAAATTTGATCAAATAGATGAGGGGAGGCAGAACTTTTCCGATGATCACATCAGCTTTGATTTTCCCCATATTATGCAATTGAACAAATACTTCAGACAATCCAAACAAACCTAGCATACACGCGATATAGTTAACACCGCTTTTTAATTCCAGATTTCCAAAAGTAAAACGTTCCACACCAGTCAGGGAATCCATTCCCACTATGCCGAGAGTCACCCCTACACCAGCAACAAAAATGGCTTTTGCCATGGAGCCCTCACTTAGTCCGCCTACTAGAAGCAGTCCAAGGAACATGATCAGGAAGTAGTCTCGTGCACCAAAGCCAAGAGCCAGTTCTCCCAAATACGGAGCTGCCAGACCCAGGAACAGTAGCCCGATCGCTCCCCCGATCACGGCGTAAATCGTCGTAATCCCGATGGCGACGCCTGCTTCCCCTCTTTTCGTCAGCGGATACCCGTCAAAGGTATGAGCCAGCGAAGAAGCCGAACCAGGAACGTTGATGAGGATAGAAGATCGTGCTCCACCGTAAACGCCTCCGTAATACACGGCAATCATCGTAACAATCGCTGGAATCGTGTCCCACGTATAGGTCAATGAGACCAGCAATGTGACCGCCATGGTAACAGACAGCCCGGGCAAAAGACCTTTTACTACCCCAAACAGAGTGCCCATGGCGATCAGGAACATCAGGTGTAAATCCGTGAAAGGTACTAAAATCTGATCTAGCATGATTCACACTCCTTACTAAGGAAACACAAAATGGAAGACATAGACGAAAATATAATAGAAGCCTACAGAAAAAATCACGGAGAGAATCAAGCTTCTTACTATTTTTTCCCTGCTGAGTAAAAGCATTGCACCAAAAAGGAAAAAGAACGAGAGCACCATAAAATTGAAGTAATTCATCAGGACAGCAAAGAGGACGACTAATCCTGTAAATAAAAGTAAACGGATGTTAATGCCCTTTTGCGTAATGTTCTCAATCTCGTACATCTCTTTCTCTGGCTCTGCTTCTTCATTCCCTGCTATCGGTTTTGGCGCCTTGTCCTCTACTTGCGCAGAAGAGGGAGAATGAACCCCTCTTCTGGCAATCATAAGAGCACTGATAAGCATAACCACGCCAACTAATGCGGGAAAAAAGGCAGGAGATGTAGGATCAAAAACACTCTGTCCTTCGATGTTAAACGACATCGCCACAACTGCAAGACTGATTACAATCAGGAGTGTAGAAATATATTTTCCCGCTACCATGTCATCACCTAGTTCTTTTTCTCGATGTTCAAATCAGCCGGACTTACTTTGGCAGCACCCGCATCTTGCAGCAGCCATGCTGTAGTAGACTGCCAGTCTTTCCAGTACTGAACAGCCTCATCGCCAGAGATACCAACGGAAATAGCACCGGAATGTTTCAAAAAGTCTTGGAAGTCAGCGTCTTGTTGTGCTTTTGCAAAGATTTCAGTCAAAGCATTTTTGACTTCATCTGGAGTGTCATTTTTCGCCCATACGCCATAGAAAGGTCCCCATGGGAGGTATTTTTTCATATCAGGCAGGGATTCAACTACTGCAGGAACGTCTTTCAGTTCATCGATTCTCTCATCATTGATGACAGTCAGAATTTTTACTTTGCCAGCTTTGGCGTTCTCAATCGCAGCAGGCAGACCCAGAACGGTTGCATCCAGATGTCCTCCGAGCAATGCAGTCAGGGAAGGACCATCTCCATCAAATGGCACCATGTTGTACTCGGTGTTGGTAACGGTTCCAAGCATGGTTGTAACAGTGAAAGGAAGTCCTCCTGGTCCGGTAGATGCCATTTTTACTTTACCAGGGTTTGCTTGCGCATCCTTGATCAGATCTTCCAGGGAATTGTATTTGGAATCGCCAGGAACTACGACCGTAGCGATACCGCGAGCAACAATATTAACTGGGTAGAAGTCTTTGAAATCTACATCAGAGATCTTCATGACCCCGTAAAGTGCTGGGTTTTCCGCCGCAAACAAGAGCGTGTGACCGTCTGCTTTTTTATCATGTACGTATTGTGTAGCAATCGCACCCGTAGCACCTGGCTTGTTGGTGAGGACGAGAGAACCGCCATCCATGTATTTCTCAGCCAAAGGTCCAAGTTTGCGGGACATGGTATCTAAAGCTCCACCAGCGCCCCATTGAACTACGCCTGTTACGGTGCCGTTCGGGAACTTGATGCCTTCCTGTGCGCTCGATTGCGGTTGACCGGATGAACCATTTCCACCCGTAGAAGGTGCAGCGCCTTGCGAGCAGCCTGCCAAAGCAAGCATACTGAAAGCGATTACAGAAATGATACTTTTGCGAAACATATACGAGACCCCCATTTTAATAAATCTAAATTTTTTATAAATTAGATTATAATATAGAAATAGTTGTTTTCTACTTCTATTTTATATTTTATTGATGAACAATTTTTAATTGGAGATGGAAGACACAGCTGCACGAAGACCCAGCAGGTAGCTGTCAACTCCAAAGCCACAGATTTGTCCCTTGGCGATCTCCGCAAAGACAGAATGATGGCGGAATGGTTCGCGCGCATGGATATTGGACATGTGGATTTCAATAATCGGTACAGTCAGGATCGCCAAGGCATCACGCAGTCCATAGCTGTAATGAGTCCAGGCACCTGCGTTGATGATGACCGCATCCTTCTCTTCCTGGAACGCCTGATGAATGCGCTCACACATTTCTCCTTCATGATTGGAGTGGAAGAATTCGACCTCCACGCCCAGTTCTTTGGCGAGCTCGGACATTTTTTCATTGATTTCATCTAAAGTGACGGTGCCGTATTGGACCGGATCACGCTTACCAAACATGTTGTGATTGATGCCATGCAGCATAAGAATCTTCTTCAACATAGTTCACCTACACTTCAACTAGTTTTTTTTTATCATCGGGCCATGTATCCTGCTGCTCGCGGGGATGCTTGGCAAAGTACTCTTTTGCCGTCACCAGACATTGACGAGCGAACTCCGCGTATCCCAGCTCCTGGGAGCGCTTGGTATTCGGCAGCTCGATCGAGCAAGGAATCTCCGGAATGCGGTTTACGATACTGGCGACATCGATGCCGCCTTCGCCAACGTACAACCGAGCTTCACGAAGAATACGAGTCATCTCTTCCTTGGATGCCGGGATCTCGGCTGGCGCATCGCACAAGTGAAGGAAGCGGAACCATTCACGTGGGATGGCATCCAGATCCTCGACCTTGTCGTGCGAGCGATGGAAGTGATGCATGTCGAGCATCACACCTGCATTATCCCGTTTGACCGTATGCAGGACATCGAGTACTCCCGCGAGTGTGGATACGCTCGCGATCGGTACGAATTCCAGCTCTACTGTAAGCCCCAGTGGCTTCGCCAAATCACACAGCTCCGCAAAGCTTTCGATGGCAAAATTCCGGTCATCTGTCCAGATGCTGCTGAGGACATGGCGCCCTCCCAGTTCTGCTGCAGATTCCATCGCAGGCAGATAACGTTTGGGGTCAAGACCGTCATAAATGCGGGCCAATTCAATATCGAGCAGCTTCACGCCTGTATCCGACAGCGCTTTCTTGGTCTTTTTCATCAATTCTGGGTTGTCGGATAGTGAGTAATTTGGTTCGCCAGGAAGACCCATGTAAATGGGTCTTAGACTGACGAAATCATAACCAGCGCGCGCGGCAATCTCAATCATCTCATCTGGCGGACAGCCCAACACGGTTAAGTAAGCTAATGAAAATTGTTTATTCACCTTGTTGTTTCCTCCAATCGCGTGATAGTGGATGCCAGGCAAATCAATTATTTTTCAAGCTCAGGATCGTAGAACTCGCCAAACAGTACTTCATCAGAAGGTCTGTCTTCCGGAATCGGACGAGATACCCAAGTGGTGTTCATGTAGTGCTTGAGGTGGACGTTCTCAGATACGATGTTGCCTCCCCATGTTCCACAACCAAGGCTGGAGGTCATCGGCATACCGTTGTTAAACGCTCCCGCATTTGCTTTGGATTGTGGTTGACGAACCATGATCCGGCTTACTGGCGCTGCCAGTCCCAAGCGGTGGATGTGGTCGTCGTTGAAGGAGTAGATTCCGCACGAGTGGCCTTTTCCGCCCACTTCATAGACAGCGCGCATCATATCAAGCGCATTTTCAAACTCGCCTTCGTATTTGTAGACAGCCAGCAAGGTTGTCAATTTTTCACCAGAGAATGGATACTCTTTGCCGATTTTGTCACCGCGCACAATGATGAATTTGCGGTCTTCCGGAATGGAGAAGCCTGCTGCTTCCGCCAGTTTTTGCGGAGCCAGCGCTACGGTAGTAGGCAGACGATGTCCCTCATCGTCCCACATCGCTTTGCGCAGCATAGCTTTTTCCTCGTCATTTGCCAGATAGCCGCCGACTTTGACCAATTGCTCCAGCATGTCATCAAAGATTTTGTCGCTGATGATCAAGTTTCCGTCCGAAGAGCAGCCGGAACCAAAGTCGGAGGTTTTGCTCTGCATGGTGTTGCGTGCCGCATCTGCGGTATCTGCTGTCTCGTCGATGATCATGGTGGCATTCCCTGCCCCTACACCGTAAGCAGGAGTACCGGAGCTGTATGCGCTCTTCACCATGTCTTTTCCGCCTGTCGCCAAAGCCAGGTCAGCACGCTCCATCAATGCTTTGGTCATCGGAATGTTGACGTTGGTCAGGCATTGCAGGATGTCGGCTGGTGCGCCTTCTCTCTCCAATGCTTCGCGCATCAGGCGAACGGTCTCATACGAGGTGTTCTTGGAGCGCGGATGCGGCGAGAAAATTACGACGTTGCGAGCTTTGATCGCATAGATCGCGGTACCCGCCGGAGTCAGGTCCGGGTTGGTAGTAGGAACGATCGAGGAGATGATCCCTACCGGTTTTGCGTATTTCACAATCCCTTTTTCCGGAATCTCTTCGATGATGCCGACGCTCTTTTGGCGCAGGGCATCGCGCAGAACTCCGCGGATTTTGAAGCGCTTGTTCATGCGGCTCTCGGGATCGCCCAGACGGCTTTCTTCGATGCCCATGTCCACGAGACGCTCAAATGTCTTTTTGTTGGATACTGCCCAAGCGACTGCTTGGCACAGACGGTCTACGCGCTCCTGGTCGTAGGTCTCGATAATGGCCAGTGCTGCTTTTGCCTTTTCAAAGGCTAGATCCAGCTCTTGCTGTTGTTCCGGTGTCAGTTCGGTTGCTCTTACTTTTGCCTCTCCCATCTCTTCCTTGCCTCCTCTATTTATTCAACTGCTACGTGATGTACTTTTTTGTCTGGAGAATAAATATCCATAATATTCCAGTGTCCAGCTGTTGGGGTCGGAATATTCTGCATTTGCACGTCAATCACAAATGGTTTGTTGGACGCAATAGCGGTCTCCAATGCAGACTTGAACTCATCTGCAGATTGAATTTTGACCCCATCGATGCCATACGCCTTGGCGATTGCTGCGTAATCCGGCGAATACGGCTGCCCGTCACGCTTGAACAGGGTGCCCATGGTGGTGCCGAAGTGTGCTTTTTGCAATCCTGCAATCGTTCCGAATGCGTAGTTGTTCATGATCACCCAAACGACCGGAATATTCTCTTCCGCTGCTGTCGCCAATACGGCTGGATTTTGCCCGAAGCCTCCGTCGCCTACCAGCGAGATAACCACTCGTTCTGGTTGTGCAATCTTGGCACCCAAAGCTGCAGGAGCACCGAAGCCCATCGTAGCCAATCCGCCTGGCGTCAGCACAGTGCCTGGTTCGTATACCGGGAATTGCTGGCCTACCCCGTTTTTGTTCCAACCCACATCGGTAGTGATGAACGCATTGCGCGGCAACACGTCGCGTACTTCTTGCAAAATGCGCTGTGGTGTCATTGGGAATGCATTGGACACAATATGTTCCTGGTTGGAGCTCTGGAACTCAGCACGGTTGGCAGCAATTTTCGCTTTGAGCTCTTCGTTTTTCTTGCCTTCTGGCAGCAGTTCTTTCGCTGCGCGGTTGATCGCTTTCAAGGCTTGCTTCAGATCAGCGACTGCACCGATATCAACCGGATAGTTTCTGCCGATCTCGCTCGGATCGATGTCGATGTGGATCAGCTTGGTCTTCGGAATGTCGAAGGTGTACTCTTTTTCCCAAGAGCTGGCGTCCGCTTCTGCAAAACGAGTGCCCAAAGCCAGGATCAGGTCCGCATTACGTGTGGTGTCGTTGATGAATTTGGTTCCCCAGAAGCCTGTCATGCCCAACGTGAATGGATGGTCGTCTGAGATCGCGCCTTTCCCCATCAAGCTGTGCGAGACTGGAATGCTCAGGTGATCGACGAGCTCTTGCAACTGCGCCGCCGCATCCGCCAGCATGATTCCGCCGCCGACGTACAGTACAGCATTTTTCGCTTGAATCAGCTTTTCTGCGATTCTGGTGGCCGTATCCTGATCCAGCGAAGGCTTGTGCAGCGTTCTGGTATGCTGCTTCACTTTTTCAAAAAGTTCGACTTCGATCTCCATGGAGAAGATGTCCATCGGTACGGATACGAGCACAGGTCCCGGTCTGCCGCTTTCCGCCAGTTGGAATGCTTTTTCCAAAATTTGCGGGAACAAGTCAGGACGGTCTACACGCCACGCGCGTTTGACGAATGGACGATAGATCTCGTATTGGGCAGCGTCCGCATGCATGTTGACCTCTTGGTGTGGATGCTTTCCATAGTAGTGGCTTGGCACATCGCCTGCGATGACAACCATCGGGATCGAGTCGAGAGCCGCATTGGCTACACCCGTCGCCGCATTGGTGAGGCCAGGTCCCAGGTGGCTGAGTACGACTGCTGTCTGTTTTTTCGCGCGGGCATAGCCGTCTGCGATATGTGCCGCGATCTGCTCATGCCGCGTGTTGACGAACTTGATTTTGCTGGATTCGAGCGCTGTCAGCACCGCGATGTTGGTATGACCGCAGAGGCCAAAGAGATGCTCAACGCCGCGATCTTCCAAATACTTGACCAGTTGATGCGAAATCAGATCTTTTCTCATACCTTAGATTCACCCCTGAAATCGAGAATGATTTTTCCATAATCGCCTGAAAAAGCGTTTTCATATGCTTGTTTGTAAGCAGATACCGGTAAAATCTTGGAGACCACCGGCTCTACGTGAAAGGCTTCGTTGCGCAGATACTCAATCGTCTGCACGTAGTCATCTGGGAACTGGTAAATGATCGATCCGTAGAGCGTAATCTCACTGCGTACGACATGTGCCACTGGCAAGCTGGATTCTTGTGTGATGCCGATCATGACCATGGCTCCACCTGATGTGACGAGCTTGATTCCGTCTTCTATGGAAGATTTCGTACCGGCCGCTTCGATGACCACATCAAATGTCTCGCCTCTGACTTCCTTTGGTAAAGCAGTCCTGATGTTCGAACCGAGCTCCTTGACCTTTTCCAGCTTCATGGGCTGTATGTCGATGGCCGTCACATCCGCTCCCAGGTAATTGGCGAGCAGGACTGCCAGTTTTCCTTCATTTCCGCAGCCAATCACCGCGACGGAGGTACCTTTTTGGATCTCTACCTTTTTCAAGGCGTGGACCACGACGGCAAACGGCTCGATCAAGACTGCTTTTTCATCAGGCAAATCGTCTGGAACAGGTAGGACGTATTTCGAGGAAATGACGAACTCTTCTGAAAAACCGCCATCTATGTTAATCCCCAGTGACTTCTTGTTGACGCAGATGTTTGTTTTACCCGCTTGGCATTTCACGCAGGTGCCGCAAAATGTATTGGGCAATACGACTACCCGGGTGCCCAGCTGGTATTGCGCCTCTTCTCCTGCTTCGATAATCGTGCCCAGCAGTTCATGTCCCGGACGGACAGGGTAGGTGGCGTAGGACAGCCCGCCCTTGTAAACGCTCAGGTCTGTGCCACAGATCCCACCGTAAATCAGCTTAATTTTTACCTCGTCACCGATTGGGCTTGGTAGTGATTTTGATTCTCGCAATTCCATTTCAAATGGATTTTTTAGCAACAGTTCCAACACTCGTTCGTTCACCACCTTGTTGTTCGGCTTTATCTTCTAGAGTGTTATTATTCCTGTTGCAGATGTCTGAGAGCCGGACCGGAGTAACCGACCAGATCTTCACGATTCGGGCAAGGCCCTTTGATCAGCAGGCCATTTTGCAGTTCTTCCAACGCATGGGCTACGATACCCATCCCGCGGGATAGTGCGAAGATTCCTTTCGCCGATTCTGCTGGTATGCCCAACTCACATTGAATCGCTGCAGCCACCCCATCGACGTTCATGGTCATTTTTCTTTGTTTGCGGGCTTCCAGCTGACTTCTGAAAGCTTCCGCCATCTTCAGATATTTACCAGAAATTTCTCCGTCTTCGACAAGAGCCTCTGCCAGCGCGTACAATCTTCTGATCCGCGGGTCGTCATCATGCAATTGGTGACCGATGCCGCCCAGCTTCTCTTTCTTTTCCTCAAGGAGATCGAGCTCTTCCGCGATGGCATCATCGAATGCCAGATCAGGATCGGCTTCGAGACGTGCATTTGTTTTGTAGAACAAGGCCATGGCCTTCTCTGCTGCTCCTCCGTGAATGTCACCAAGCACATTGATGCCTGTGGCTACACAGGAGTTGAACGATATCCCGCAAGTCGCTGCCATGCGAGCTGCTGCAATCGAGGGAGCCCTCGGTCCGTGATCGGCACCGGCTACTAAAACGCTTTCAAGCAAACGCGCTTTTTTCTCACTCAAGACCTCTCCACAAAGGAGGAGGTACAGCATTTGGCTATACGACAGGGTGCCGATCAATTCTTCGATCGGATAACCGCGGATGATAATTTCATTCTTTTTGATTTGGCTAATGGAGGTATCCCACCAGACAGCTCCATCCTTATAAGCGCTCAATGCACTCCTGCTCATCGGTCATCTACACCTCTCTTTGCTCTCTTGGAATCTCTTGCTCACAGTATAGCTTTAACTTTACTAGGAATAAAATGAATAAAACTCATGGTATCCATGAGTTTTAGGAATTACTTATTCGATTATGGCGCGACTCTGCTTGAGAAACCTCTTGAATTGTACGACTGCCGGTGACATGTAGCGATCATTACGCCAGACCATCTGAATTACCCGTTTGCAGACCGGCTTGGTAACCGTAAGAACCGAGATTTTTTCCATATCCAGCCCCGGAATGTAGGGAATCAGCGCAACACCAAAGTTCGCTGCCACAAACCCCGCGATCGTATCGTCCCCGACGCCTTCAAACGTGACATTCGGTCTGAATCCCGCTTCCTGACAGAGCTTCTCGATCACTTCTCGAATACCGCTTTCATGCTTGTAGGAGACAAAAGGCTCATCCGCGACTTCCGCAAGGGCGATATGTGTCCGATCAGCAAAACGATGTTGCTTCGGCACGATCAGATAGAGCGGTTCGTCAATCGCAACAACCGATTCGATATACTTGTTTTTCATCTGCTCATTGGGCGAGCACAGCCCCAGATCGATTTCTCCAGCTTCCAGCAGATTCATGATCTTGCGTGTCGAGTCCTGAGTCAGCAGAAACTGAATGCCCGGGTACTTTTCACGAAAGACACTGATCAGATCGGGGACAAAGCTCGATCCCAATGTGTGAATAAATGCGAGGGAAATGGTCCCGTGAAACGGGTCGTCCAAATCTCTGATCTCCTGTTTAGCTTGATTAATTTCTTGAATGACCCGATTCACGTAGGGCAACAGGATCTCCCCGTACTGATTCAGCGTCACGCCCCTTACTTTGCGATCAAACAGAGGGACGCCCATCTCCTCTTCCAGCTTGGCGATGGAGCGGCTGAGTGCCGATTGGGTCAACGCCAGCTCATCTGCTGCTTTGGTAAAATTCTGATGCTTGGCCAACGCCTGAAAATACTCTAGCTGCTGCCATTCCATGAATCGTTACCTCCATCTATCCGATCTCGTATGCACTGGAATCACGGACGACGATTTGCGGTTGCAGAATGATACGCTGTGTCTCGATATCCAGCCCTTCCATTCGTTTATGCAAAAGGTCGGCTGCAAAAGTACCGATCAACTGCGGGGACGAAGAAACGGTCGTTAAGCTGGGAATGGAGGTTGCTGCCTCTTTGATATCGTCAAAGCCGACAACGGCAATATCCTTGCCTGGGTTCAGCCCCGCCTCTTTCAGCCCTACCATGGCACCAAAGGCAATGACATCGTTATAGCAGAAAATCGCTGTCGGCGGGTCGGGATGTCGTAGGATCTCCCTCACCGCTTCCAGTCCTCCCTCTCGCGTCATGGTACTGCCGATCATTAACGACTCGTCTACTTCCAGTCCAGCTTCTACAAAAGCATCTCGGTACCCGGCTTCCCTGTCCTTCCACGAATGGGCCTCCATCGGTCCCCCGAGAAGCGCGATGCGGCGATGCCCTTTTTCGATGAGATGTTCGACTGCGATTTTGGCTCCCGGTCTAAAATCAACGCCGACGTAATCCGATTCCGTCCCCGAGATCTCTTTGCCAACTAGAATCACCGGAATGCCCAAATTCTCCATCTTGTTGATTGTCTCGATGTCGCTTTTGGTAGCAGGGCAGAGGATGACGCCACCTACCCGGTATTCCATCATTGTTGAAAGCAGGCTGTCCTGCTTCTTGCCCGATTCGGATGTCGTTCCCAGCAGGACTGTGTAGCCGTGCTTGTCCAATTCCTGATGAACCCCGTCCAGGAGTTCGGAAAAATACGGATTTGCAATTTCCGTTATGATCATCCCCACGGTCGATGAGCTTTGGCTGCGCAGGTTGGCTGCGACGCGGTCATACACATAACCCAATTCGCTCATCGATGCTAGGACTCTTTGTTGAGTAGCTTCAGAAATATTCTGACATTTATTTCTGACGATCAAGGAGGCAGTCGTCTTCGATACACCTGCGTGATCCGCTACCTGCTGCAGCGTCACACGCGTTCTTTTTTTCTGTTTCACGATTGGCTACCACCTCGTAATCCATATAGAAAAGCACAAATTCATCCTAAACCAAAAAGAACGGCAAGTAAAGGAACCGGCGTCCCGCGTCGCTTCGTGCTTCCCCTGCTTTCCCCTGAATCAAAAAAGGCTGTACCCAAAGATCGCGGGAGACAGCCTTTACCTAACTATCACTTTCCGTAACTTACTTCCACATCCAACAGCTTGTCGATGGCACCTGGTTTCGCCTGAATTAACTCAAGAACCAGCCCGTCTGGCAACGATACCCAATTTCTTCCTTTTGGTAGAGAGGTGCAGCCCCAGGCGTACACCTCTTCCAACGCCTGTTCCATATCCTCTGTCATGATGGCGATGTGACCCAACCGCCCCTGGCCGCCGGAAAAATCACCGTCCGCGATCAATTGCAGGCCACCCAGTAGCCATGCCTGTTTTGGCTCCTCTCTTGTCCCATCAACATTGACGAGCGGCAAGCCCAATGCCTCCTGAAAAAAGCGGATATGCCAGTGGATATCCTTCACAGAAAAGGCGACATGCTCCACATACGATTTTTTTGGATACACCAAAAGCTCCCCCCTCTAGCGCTTTTTTCTCTGATGAGCCGGTCCGATCACGAGCGTTCATGCCTCAGACCGTATTCGATTCCCTTCACGCAGGCCATCAACACACTGTTGACCGGTGTCGGTACACCCCACTTCGCTCCCCAACGCACGACGGAGCCATTGATAAAATCGATTTCCGTCGCCATTCCGCTTTCGATACTCTGCAGCATGGAAGGCTTGAAATCATCCGGCAACCCCTCGGCGGCTTTGATCCAGGCTTGCTCTGGGGCTTGGATCGATAGCTCTACCCCTGCCGCATGCGCCACTGCGATACCTTCTGCTACTGCTGCGAGCGCGCAATTCCGTAATTCCGGGACGTTGTACAATCCGCCGTACGGTAGCCGGGTAATGCCGCACAAAGCACCGGTGGCTACGTTGATCAGCAGTTTGTCCCACATGATTCCCATGATATTGGCACTGACCGTCGTCGCCAAGCCGGACTGATTAAACACTTCGGCTACGCGCGTGACCCTCTCGGTTATCTGACCGTCCAGCTCGCCAATATAAGTGTGTTTGCCTTTCGTGCCAGCACTGACTTTTCCAGGATCAAGCATGACCCCGCCGACGTATGTCCGCCCGACCAGTACATGCTCCTTCCCTACTGCCTCTGCAATCATTTCTTCGTTGCCAAGTCCGTTCTGCAAAGACATCACCATGGTATGCCCCCCGATCATCGGGCGAGCCATCTCGATCGCTTCTTTTGTGTGATAAGATTTCACTAACACGATCACCAGGTCGACCTGACCGACCGTCGTGCAGTTCGTCGTGGCTTGCACGCGCACGTTACGCTTCTCGGTTCCATCTCGCATGGTCAGCCCTTCACTGTTCATGACACGGACATGTTCCGCTGAGCGCCGAATCAGATAAACATCTGAACCCGCTTCGGTCAAGACGCCACCAATGACGCTGCCCAATGCCCCCGATCCAAGGATCGCAATTTTCACCCTGCTTCCCTCCAGACTGCTTTTGCTTCTACTCGCTTATTCCTTTCGCTTGATCCCCAGTTCTTCCGGATTTACCTTTGCCACACCCGCGTCTTGCAGCAGCCATGCCGTCGTCGATTGCCAATCCTTCCAGAACTTTATCGCTTCATCACCAGACAAGCCCAGGGAGACAGCGCCCCTTTGCTTTAAGAAATCCTGGAATTCTGGATCCTGCTGCGCTTTCGCAAACTCAGCTACCAGCTTTTGCTTGATTTCATCAGGCGTATCCTCTTTGATCCATACACCGTAGAAAGGCCCCCATGGCAGAAACCTCTTCATATCTGGAACTGACTCCAGAATCGACGGTACGTCCTTGGCTTGTTCGACCCGCTCCTCATTGATGACCGCGAGGATGCGTACTTTTCCAGCCTTCATGTTTTCCAGCGCTGCCGTCAATCCGGTCACCGTCACATCGACGTGACCGCCGAGTACCGCCGTCAGTGCGGGTCCGCCTCCCTCGAAAGGAACCATGTTAAAATTCACATTCGTTGTCGCAGTGAGCATCGTACTGACAATGAAGTCCATGGTCGCTTGTCCTGTGGAACCCATCTTCACCTTCCCCGGTTTCGCCAGGGTTTCTTGAATCAGATCGTCGATGGTGTGGTACGGGGATTCCGTCGAGACGATAATCGCCGGAATAGCGCCCGCCATGATGTTGATCGGATACAAGTCCTCAAAGCCTGACTTGGAAATGTCTAGCACCCCGTAACTGGCAGCATTTTCGGCTGTGAAGAGCAAATGGTAGCCATCCGATTTTTTATCCATGACATACTGCAAGCCAATCGCGCCGTTTGCCCCTGTTTTATTGCTCAAAACAATGGACTGCCCCAGATTCTTCTCAGCCAAAGGAGCGATGGCCCGCGAAATCGTGTCGGTATCCCCGCCAGCTCCCCATGGAATCACACCTGTAATGGTTTGCTTGGGATAATCACTCGCTCCGTTTTGCGGTGATGCGGTGCTTCCCTGTGATCCGCATCCAGCGGTCAACATCATAGCAGAAACGATCAGAAAAGTGAATGTTTTGTGAAAATGGAACATCTCACAGCCTCCTTTACAAATAGCTTGCTAGACCGGGAAAAATTTCAAAATATGCTCCGCATAGGTGCAGATCTCGTCGTTTTGGTTGAACACCTCGACTTTGGCGACAGTCCGTAAATTCGCTTCATCGACTTCGATGATCGTGTATTTGGCGGTCAAGGTGTCTCCGAAAAAGACCGGTTTGATAAAGCGCAGTCGGTCATACCCGTAAGAGACGCTTGGGAGGCTTGCTTTGGCCTGCACCTGGATCAGGGTCGAAGCCGTGGAACCGATCGCGAGCGAGATGATGCCATGCGCGATCCGCGTTTTGTATTTGGTGGTCTTCATGAATTCTTCGTCGGTGTGCATTTGGCTGTAATCTCCGGTGATGTCGGCGAATTGATACACCTCTGTCTCGGTGATGGTTTTGGAAAAAGAGCAGGTGTCCCCTACTTGAAAAGGCAATACGTTACTCATGTACATTCCTCCTCGGATTTTTTGTTCATTTCGTTTTGTTTAACCACTCTTCGCGAATCCCCATCGGCTGTGGCAGGAACAGACGGCGGTCCATCCATTTGAGATCAGCAGCAATCTGCGGTCGAAAACCCATGTGACGGATGATGTCCTGCTCCACGTCCAGTCCAGGAGCGATTTCGCACAGCTCCAGGCCTGTTGGCGTCAGACGAAAGACGGCACGTTCTGTTATGTAGATGACTTCCTGTCCGCGACGAAGGGCATCCATGCCGTTAAATGTGATTTCTGACACTTGTGGAACCAGCTTTTGAAAGCGTCCCTCCTGGGCAATCCGCACACTCCCGTTTTCGATCTCCGTTTTTAAACCGCCAGCCGTCAAGGTACCGCTGAAAATCACTTTTTTCGTGTTCTGGCTGATATTAATAAACCCGCCTGTCCCCATGATTTTTCCGTTGAACTTGTGGACGTTCACATGTCCCGACTGATCTGCCTCAGCAAAGCTCAAGAAGCAGACATCCAATCCTCCGCCGTCGTAAAAGTCGAATTGTGCCGGCATGTCCAGCAGTGCCTGCATATTCACACTTGCTCCGAAAAAGATGCCTTGGGCACTAACCCCACCGATCGGACCCGTCTCCACCGTCAATGTCATCTCTTCACTCACGCCTTCTTCGCGAGCTACCAGTCCGATGCCGTCCGAGATCCCCACTCCCACATTTCCGACATCGCCTGGCTTCACTTCATACAGGGCACGACGAGCGATTACCTTGCGCTCATTAAGCGGAAGCGGGATGACCTCTCCCGTCTCCATGACATAATCCCCGGAAAAAAATCGATTGACCGATCCGGCGTACAACTGGGGCTGATCATGATCAACGACGACCGCATCCACGAGATAGCCCGGAATTTTCACCGACTTCGGATGCAGCGTGCGAGACTTGACCAGGCGTTGGACCTGTGCGATGACGATTCCCCCGTTGTTGTGAGCAGCCTGAGCCATCGCCAGTGCATCCAGATAAGCGATCTCGTCTTCCATGCTGATATATCCTTCGGTATCGGCTGTCGTCCCCCGGATGATCGCGACGTCAGGTCGTATTGCCGGATAGAACAGCCATTTTTCTCCATCGATTTCCATTAGTCGAATGAGTTCTTCCTGTGTCTTCTCGTTCAATCTTCCTCCCTTTTGCCTTGGATCGACGAAGGTTCCCAGACCGACATGGCTAAGGATTCCCGGATGTCCCGCTGCTGCAGCTCGCAACAACTGGCTCATGACTCCCTGTGGAAAATTGTAGGCTTCAATCTCATTTCGTTCCGCCATTTCAGCCAGACGTGGCGACTGTCCCCAATGTCCGCCGATAATGCGTCTGACCATCCCGGGCAGAGCCAGCGGGGACATCCCCCTCTCCGCTCGATCTCCCAGCCCAGTCGAATGCCAGTACGTGACATCTCGCGGTTCCTGGGTCTCTTGAAAACGGCGGACGAGGGCATCGATAACCTGTGTCGGCTCCAGCAAACCTCCACCCGCGCCGCAAATCGAGATCGTCGCCCCGGAAGGAATCCACTTGACCGCTTCATCGGCGCTGACAACCAAAACCGCATTTCCCTTTCGCAATGGTTTCACAGCCCAATCACTCCTATCTGTGTTTGACTTCCTGCGCAAAATCGTTGTAAAAACAATTAGTGTATCGGTTTAGTATCTCGATATACTATATCGATACAGTAGATTATAATCAGGTCACTTCAGTCTTGTCAATTTATTATCAATTTTTTGAAAATTCCCCTTCCCTCCATCTTTTTCGGTTTATTTTTTTCACCCGGCTTTAGGAATGTAAATCAATAAAGAAAACCGGCCATTTTGAATTGACACAAACCTCTTTTTCGCTTCATAATGGACGTTATAAAGTTCATCAGTGAACGACAAGAAAAGGAAAGAGAGTAAAAAAATGACTGAAAATATAGATATATCCATCCGTGAGAAAAACATCGCCTTCATCGGTTTTATGGGTGCTGGCAAGACAACGATCGGTCAGCTTGTCGCCAAGAAGCTGTACCGGGATTTTATCGATATTGATCAAGAACTCGAACGCATTCACCAGATGCCTGTCACCCAGATTTTTGAGAAAATGGGAGAAACGAGCTTTCGAAAAATGGAGCGTGAGCTGATCGTCTCTCTTTGCAAAAATACCCGCGTCAAGGTCCTGTCCCTCGGGGGCGGGGCGTATCTGCAGGAAGAAGTGCGAAAGGCTTGTCTGGCAAATTGCATCGTCTTTTTTATCGATCTGTCCTGGGAATCCTGGAAAGAACGGATTCCGCTGATCATCGACAGCCGGCCCGTCCTGCAAAACAAGTCTCTGGATGAAATCGAGGAGCTGTTCCTGAACAGAAGATCGGCTTATAATATCCATCACTCCCGAATCACGGCCAGCGAGATCGACGCTGAGACCGCAGCAGACCAGATCGTCGAGTCGTTAAAGCTGGCTTGGGACATGTATCAACCTAACAGCGATTTTTTTTGATAAAAAAATCTCCCTTTTTGATTCTCATGGCATCCGTCCATGATGTCAAAAAGGGAGATTTTCTTTTTAGTAAGAGCCAGAACCCGCTGGCCCAGAGGCACAAGATTCACGCACCACGAGCTTCGGCTTCAAAATAATTCGCCTCGGCCCCTCATCCAATCCGCGGATGCGCTGATGCAAAAGATCTGCGGCATGCGCCCCGACCAGCTCAGGAGTGGCCGCGATCGTCGTCAGACTGGGGTTGTAGATAGCTGCCTCTTTGATATTGTCAAAGCCCACGATGGCCAAATCCTTGCCTGGCGTCAATCCCGCCTCTTTCAGACCGTGCATGACGCCGAACGAGACGACGTCGTTGTAGCAGAATGCCGCAGTCGGCGGATTTGGGCTGTTTAATACTTTTCGCAATACCTCTACCCCGCCTTGCACGGTGGCATGTCCCTCTATCCACAAGGATCGGTCGACCGGAATTCCCGCCTCTTCATGCGCGAGCAAATAGCCGCGATTCCGGTCTTTCCACGCCGTAGACTCCGAAGGTCCTCCAAGAAATGCAATCCGGCGATGTCCCAGCCCTATGAGGTGATCCACGGCGAGCTTCCCGCCCTCGACGTTGTCGATTCCCACGTAATCACAGTTTGCCCCTGGGATGTCCTTGGCTACGAGCACCACAGGAATGTCCCATTTGCGCAGGCGTTCTATGGTTTCCGGCGTGCTTTTGGAGACCGGACTCAGGATCACCCCGCCGACACGGTATTCCAGCATGGTAGATAAAAGGGTATCTTGCTTGTCCATTAAGTCAAAGGTTGTTCCAAGAATGACCGTGTAGCCATCCTTGTCCAACGACTGATGGACACCGACCAACAATTCGGAAAAGAACGGGTTGTCGATCTCGGTTATCAGTAATCCGACAGTCGACGAATGCTGAGACCGCAGATTGGCGGCGACGCGATCGTAGACATAGCCCAGCTCCCGCATCGACTCCAGTACCTTCTTACGGGTAGCCTCGGAAATGTTGGTGCTGCCGCGCACAATCAAGGAAGCGGTTGCACGTGAGACTCCAGCGTGCTCCGCTACCTGTTGAAGCGTTACGCGGCGTTTTTTTTCCCGTTTCTCGATTGGAATCACCTGCTTACCGCTGTAGTCAATGAACATCAATATTTTACCATTGTCTCTAACATTGGCATAGCAGCAATTGTTTCAAGGTTTGGCGGCTACAAGAACCAGCTCAGCGGCACCAATACGATAGACGGGAACAAGGTAAGCAACAGAAGGATCAGCACTTCCACCAGCAAAAACGGCCAGATGCCCTTCATGATGTCATCAATTCCGATTTTTCCTACTCCACATGCCACATTCAGAACCGTCCCGACTGGAGGCGTCAACAGGCCAATGCAGTTATTGAGAACGAAGATGACTCCGAAAAAGACTGGGTCAATCCCTGCTGCATTCACGATTGGCATCAGCACAGGAGTCAGAATGAGAATAGTCGGGGTCGAATCCATAGCAGTCCCCACGATCAAGACCAATGCGTTGATCGCAAGCAGTAGAAGTAGCGGTTGTTCGATCAGCGGCTCAAGCAGATGTTTCATCAAGTCAGGAATATTCGCCACCGTGATCAGCCAGGCCGTCACCATCGCTGCTGCTACCAGGAACATGACGGTGCTTGTCGTCTTCGCTGCGGCGACGAGTACCCTGTACAGCTCGCCCCATTTCAGCTCGCGATAGACGCATAGCCCCACAAACAAGGCATAGAATGCTGCTACGACCGCAGCTTCCGTCGGTGTAAAGATCCCGCCGCGCAGTCCGGCGATGATAATGACTGGCAGCATCAATGCCCAGACTGCTTGGCGTGCCGCAAGCCAAATCTCTTTTGAGGTTTTTCGTGGGAATACCTGGACATCGTCTTTTCGGACAACCAGCCACCAGGTAACCATCAACCCGATTCCGATTAGAAGTCCTGGGACGATCCCTGCCATAAACAGCTTGGTGATCGATACGCCGCTCGTAACCCCGAAAATAATAAAAGGAATACTCGGCGGAATAATCGGAGCGATAATCCCGCCCGCTGCGATTAACCCTGCCGAACGGTTGCGATCATACCCTGCTTTGATCATCATCGGAATCAGGATGGCTCCGAGCGCAGCCGTATCCGCTACAGCAGAACCGGACAGACCTGCAAACAAAATGCTGGCGAGAATCGCCACATAGCCCAGTCCTCCGCGAATATGCCCGAAGATCGACATGGCGAAGTTGATGATCCGGCTGGAAATTCCGCCGGCATTCATCAATTCCCCAGCCAAAATGAAGAAAGGCACTGCCATTAACGGAAAGCTGTCAGCTCCATTGATCAGGTTTTGCGCGATAATCTGGCTGTCGAACAGACCCAACAATATCATCAGGGCGACTCCGCTGACGAGCAACGCCAGCGCAATCGGCATCCCCAAGGCCATGACGGCAAGCAGTGAACCCGCGAATACAACGAGTGTCATCTACTGGTTCCCTCCCGTCACAGACTGATTTTGATTTTTGTTCAATGATTCAAGCATGATCTCTTCTTCAGACTCCCTGTTCCTCATCAATTCATGCAATCGGTCCTTTTGAAACAAAGCGATATACAAATGATGCAGTACGACAATTCCCATCCCCACACTCATGACGATTCCGATTCCGTAAATCATGGACATCGGCAGACCCGTCGCAGGGGCATGGGCAGTCGTGCTAACCAAGGTCAATTTCCAACTGCCGTCGAGGACGAGCCATAGCACGTATAAAACAATAAGATTGCTGATGGTGAAGGCGATTCTTTTCGCCTGCAATGGCAGCTTTTTAATGAACATGTCGACTCCGAGATGACCGTTGTCCTTCAAGGCCCCGATCGCCCCGAGAAACGTCAGCCAGACAAAGAAGAAGCGGGACATTTCCTCTGACCAGGTAATGCCGGAGTCGAAGGCATAGCGAAGGACGACGTTGCCGAAGACAAGAATCGCCATGCCCGACAAGCAGATCGCCATCAATACATCCGTAAATTTGGAAAACAGGGAGAAAAGTTTCGCCATAGATGTCCCTCCTCGTGAAGAAAATGAACCCCGGTCTTTATTTGTTTGCTTCTCTCAATTTGTTGACCAGGTCTTCTCCCAGTTTGGTAGCGTATTTATCATAGATCGGCTTCATGGCATCGAAGAAACGCTGTTTCTCTTCCGCCGTCAATTCTGTCACCGTCATGCCGTTGTTCGCCAGGTACTCTTCTGCTTGTTTAGTCTCTTCTTGGTTCAATTGACGTTGGTAATCCTTCGCCTCATCGGCTGCTTTCTTGACCCACTCTTTCTCTTGATCAGACAGTGAATCCCAGAACTTCTTGCTTAGCAAGAATGGACTAGCGTTATACACATGACCTGTCTTGGTGTAGTATTTTTGTACTTCGTAGAACTTCGAGGAGGTGACATTTCCAGCAGGGTTTTCTTGTCCATCCACGACATGTTGCTCCAGCGCGGTAAACAACTCCGTAAAGGCCATCGGCGTAGGAGTAGCACCCATTTCCTTCCACATATCGATGTGCAGCTCATTCTCAAGAGTCCGAATCTTCAGACCTTTGATGTCATCTACTGTTTTTACATCGCGTTTGTTATTAGTCAGGTTGCGGAAACCATTTTCCCAGTAATTTAGGCCAATTACGCCTGCAGCTGGCAATTCATCCAGAAGCTCTTTTCCAATCGGTCCATCCAGGATCTCGTAAGCAGTCTTTTCATCCTTGAACAGGAATGGCAGATCCAATGCCGTAAAGCGTGGGACATCGACAGCGATCGGTCCGCTAGACATCGTGGAGCCCTGGATCGTGCCCACCTTCATCGCATCAAAGACAGCGCGGTCGCCACCCAGCTTGCCATCAGCATACACTTCTACCTTGAAAGCGCCTCCGGACTCTTTTTCAAGAACTTCGCCAAATTTGACCAAGCCCTTGGTAAGTGATCTTTCTTGCGCTGTTACGACAGCGAGCTTGACAACCTTTTTCTCCACGGCAGTTTGGCCGCCACCGCTGTTGCCCCCACTGCTGCTATTGCCTTGCGGAGCTGCAGATTGGGAAGAACATCCAGCCAGTGCGAGCATGCATGTGAGCACCGAGAAAATAACGAACTTTTTCATGAATCATCCACCTCGTTCAATTTTTTATTATTGCTTTGCTTGAGCAGAATTGTGTAAGCCCCTCTTTATCGTCAGGCTATCCCCCCTGTCTGCAAACGTCGGATTTTCCCTGTTCTTCTCTGTCTGCCTGATTCACGCTTCGTTAAATGACAATATAACTTTTCCATATTTTCCTGATAAAGCGTTTTCAAACGCCTGCTGATAAGACGTGAACGGCATGATGCTCGAGACAATCGCATCGACAGAAAAGAGTGGGTCACGCAAATATTCAATCGTTTGCAAGTAATCGGAAGGGAAGTTATAGATAATCGTTCCATACAGGGTCAGTTCATTGCGAACCACGTGTGCCACCGGAAAGATTGCCTCTTGCGCCAAACCGATGACAACCATGGAACCGCCTGGACGGACGAGCTGTATGCCATTCTCCACGGAGCTGCTGGTACCTCCGGCTTCGATCACGACATCGAACTGCCCGGACTGTAGTCTCATGTCCTCTGGTAATACTGCCTGGATATCTCCGATCTGCTTCACCAGCTCCAGCTTGTGCGGATTGATATCGACTGCGGTGACTTGCGCTCCCAAGTGATGCGCCAACGCGGCCGCCAGCATCCCCTCATTTCCACAACCTACGATGCAGACACTCGTCCCTTTCGTGATCTTCACCTTTTTGAAGGCATGGACCACGACCGCGAACGGCTCGATCAGTACCGCTTTTTCATTCGGCAGATCATCTGGGAGTGCGAGCACGAATTTGGAGGAAATCAGGAACTCCTGCGAAAAACCGCCGTCCATGTTGACACCGAGCGATTTTTTTTGCACGCAGATATTCGTGTCCCCATTTTGGCAGTAGCTGCACTCTCCGCAAAACGTGTTGGGCAAAATGACAACTCTGGTTCCCACCTTGACAGTGGCAGCCGGCCCAGCGTGGGTGACTGTACCGACCAGTTCGTGGCCCGGTCGCAATGGATAGGTCGCGTGCTTTAGTTTCCCTAAATAGACCCCGACATCTGAACCGCAGATCCCGCCGTAGATGACGCGAATTCTCACTTCATCCCGCACAGGATCTGCGAGAGGCTCCATTTCTCTCATTCCCAGCTCTTTTGGTTTCTTTAAAAACAACTCCAACACCTGATCCCACCACCATGTTGTTATTCTTGAAAGTCATGTTTGTTAGATCGATCTAATAATATCGAAAAAATATATGCTTGCCCTACGATATGACCCGAACAAACATACTCGTAATCGATATTGACTTTATTGGATCGATCTAATAAAATAGAGAAATTATTTGTCCAGATTTCCGCCTTCCCAGTGGAGATTCCATCGACTAGATCGATCTAGTTGCATTATATTCTCCATATGAAAGCGGTGTCAACATAATTTTCTGAAAACACCTATTGTTTTGTCTACGAAAGGAAGTCATGAAATGCGGGTCTTTTTGTATACTACCTTGATACTCTTGTACATGCTGTCGCAATTCATCCCTCATTTGTTCCTAAGCTACACGATCGGCGTCATTGCCGTCATCACATGCTTCATTTCCGCCTTTCACGCCAGAGGCCTGCATCGCATCACGGGTTTTGTCTTTCTGACGCTCGGGATCTTCTTATTTATCTGGAACGATCTTGAATGGCACACGTTTTTCCTGCAATTCCAGTCCATGCTTGGACTATTATCGCTTTTTGTCGTTCTGCCCTTTATCAATTCGCTGATCCGGATCGGGCGTTATGACAAGAGCTTGAGCCAGCTTTTGCAGGATCGTGTGACACACCTGACCAGTCTGTACAAGCGCAGCTTTCTGGTCTGCCATTTTCTCGGGGTGTTTTTGAATATGGCCGCACTTCCCCTTTTGATCCAATCGGTCAAGCCATCCCTTCATAATATGTCTAGGGATGACATCAACCAGTTTTTTACGAAAAATCTGCTGCGCGCCTACGCCCTTTGCTTGACATGGAGCCCCATGGAAGTCATCGTGAGCAGGTCGATCGATATTACCAATGCGCAGTATTACATGATTCTCCCAATCGTTCTCGGGATCGCAGCTATTGCTACGGGTGTAGATTTTGTCCTGTCTGGACGTCGCTACAAGGATATCCCGGTGGCCATGGCAGAAACGCAGGAAGTCGATCTCAGGAAAGTTGTGAAAAAAGTAGCGCAAATGCTGGGAATGCTCCTCCTATTTATTGTACTTGTTACAATTACGCAAAGATGGCTGGGCCAAGGCTTCCTTTTCTCCGTCGTCTTGCTGTTGGTCCCGTTTTCTATTTTCTGGGCAGCATGCATCAAGAAGACAAAGAGCTTTTTGGCTGCCACCATCCCACATTGGAAGATTCGCGTCGATGGATTGGCCAATTACTTTTTCATGTTCTTGAGTGCAGGGCTGTTTGTGGGTGTCTTGGCAATCTCCGGCATGTTGTCGTTTTTGGAGCCCCTTTTCCAGTACGCTGCCCAGACACCGATCATTCTCTACCTCTTTATCGGAGTCTATTTTTTGGTGACGGCATTCATCGGATTTCATCCATTGATTTCGCAAACCTTTTTGGCGGAGTTTCTAGTCCCGATTCTGCCACATATGAACGCTTTGCCTCTCGCAGTCGTCCTGGTTACGTGCGGATTATCGACGATTATGTACAGCCCGTTTAACCTGTCTGTCTCGCTTATGTCGAGTGAGCTGAAGATCAACCCGTTTCGGATGGCGGGCTGGAACGTCGGGTACGGCGTCGTGTATATCCTGATCAGTATCGCGGTAGCCGTAGGTTTGGAATGGGCCTTTTATTGAGAGAAGATAGGAAAAGCTGGCAACGGTATTCATCCGGTGCCAGCTTTCTTTTTGTTGCATGACCTTGATTCTTTGCAAGGCGGTATAAATTGGGTACTATTTGATAAGGGGGTGCACTCTCCGCCCTTCTTTTACAATTCTTTCATGCGAAGAAAAGAGGAGGTACACATGCCTAATCCTATAAAAAAACGAAAGGGCATTATTTTTGATATGGATAATACCCTCTTGCAGTCTCGTATCGACTTTCCGGGGATGAAAACAGCAGTCTTTCAATTGTTGGTTCAGCATCAGCTCATCCATCCCGATTTTGATTACACCAGACATTCCGCCTCGCAACTCATCGAACTCGGTCGCAATTCCGGTCGCATAACCAATGAAATAGAAGCCTCGATCTGGGATACAATCGTCGCTTACGAAACAGAAGGTATGATCGGCGCCTCTCTTGAGGAAGGAGCCAAGGAGGTTCTCGATGCGCTTAGACATCGCTATACGTTGGTCATCTTGACAAATAATGCTCGCTCGGCTGCTTTGCAGGCACTGCAGGAAACCGGCATTATTCCCTTTTTTGATTTAATCGCCGGGCGTGAACAAATGACGGAGTTAAAACCCTCCCCCTCGGGCATCCACTATATTCTGAAACAGTATCAAAACATTCCGGCAGAAGAGTGGATTATGGTCGGTGATTCCTGGATCGACGGCCGAGCAGCAAAAGACGGTGGAGTAGAATTCATTGCCTACCAAAGTGAACCAGAGGAAATGGAGAGTCGTGGAGTCACTCCCCTTGCGTACGTCGGCCGCTTAGAGGAGCTGCTCTCGCGGGGGATTCTTGACTTCCGATAATAGACAATTTTCCTTTTATGTGATACAATTCCCAAAAAGGTACGTAGGTGATTATTTGGTTACAATTGTAAAATCTATCATCTTTTCATTCATTGTGAACTTCCTGCTTTATTGGGCTTATTTTACATGGGACTTGTATCAAAAAAATCAACAATATGAAGAGTTTCTAAAAGTGATACTACAGAATCTCGCTGAAAATCCAGGGGGAAGTTTTGCTATCACATCCTGGACTTCATCAAATCCAGATGCGTCTTTGCTCTGGTACGGATTGGTCACCTTTCCTTTTTTCATGAGTGTTTATGTTTTTTATAAAAATAGGCATTGAGATCCCTGCTGGTCCGTTCTTTCATTTTTTTCGATGGAGAAATCCCCATTCGACTACAATGAAATTCACCAATAACCCCACCCAAATATTCACATTCAGAACTTCTTCGAGCATCTTCTCCCTTCCCTCAGGGAGGGAGAACCCATGTAACGTATAATAAGTGAGCAGCAATAACGGCACCACAAGACGTCCACTTACTGCCACCAGCGTTACTCCAAAGCTCCGAATCATCCATTTTCGATGTTCTTCAAAATTTTTATTTACTGCGTTACGAACCCCTTTTAAGCAAGTAAAGATCCAGAGGATCGATAGCACAAGAAAGGAAATGGCTTTCGTGAAATCATCCACGAAGAAAAGATACAAGAGAGACAGCAAACTGCTTGTCAAAACACTGAATACATACACTCTTCCGAGAACGCGATGGATCATGGGCTTCTCTATTCGCTGGCGAGATGAAAACTGAAAAAACCCTGAAGCTAATGCAATACATGCCAAAAGAATATGCGCAAGTAATAAAGGATATTGTATGGCTGCATTCGATGTAAGAGATACACGGCTATTCGCAGGAGCTAGTGTGAGATATGGAACCACAAATGGAATCATTACTCCTATGGATACAATGACGAGAACCCACCAACTTTTTTTAGGCTTCACTTTGTTCACACTCCAACTTTTTTCTACAGGTTAAAACGGTATCCTACGCCCCAGATCGTTTCAATATACTGTGGCTTGGAAGGATTGCTCTCAATTTTTTCACGGAGTTTGCTGATATAGACGGTTACGGTAGCCAGATCCCCGTGTGAATCCATTCCCCAGATGCTCTCAAATAGATCCTCCTTCGAGAAAACCCGATTCGGATGCAAGGCCAGGTACAGAAGCAGGTCATACTCTTTCGCTGTCAACGAAATCTCCTTTTCCAGCACAAATACTTTCCGCGATAATGTATCGATGCGAATCCCATGGATGTGCAATTCATCTTTTTGCTGCTTCCGATTCGTTAAACGATCATATCTGGAGAGATGTGCTTTAACCCGCGCGACTAATTCTCCCAGACTAAAAGGTTTGGTCACATAATCGTCCGCACCAAGTCCCAGACCGCGAATTTTATCGATGTCCTCTTTTTTAGCGGAAACCATCAGAATCGGGATATTCTTGATTCGGCGTACTTGCTTACAGATCTCGAAACCATCCACTTCTGGCAGCATCAAATCCAAAATAATGAGATCGAAGTCTTCATGGATCGCTTTTTGTAACCCGCTTTCACCGCTTCCAGCGATCTCGACTGCGAAACCGTTTGCCTCCAAATAATCTTTTTCCACCTCAGCAATTACACTTTCATCCTCAATGATCAGTATTCTTTTCAAAAGCGTTCACCGCCTCATTTTTGTCATTTTCAATCGGCAGGGTAAAAGCGATCGTCGTACCTTCACCGATTTTACTTTCGACTGATACCCTTCCCCCGTGTTCTTCCACGATGTGTTTCACGATCGCAAGCCCTAGGCCGCTTCCCCCAGTCAGCGAATTCCGGGAAGGCTCTGCCCGATAGAATTTGTCAAAAATATGCGGAAGTACTTCCTTGTCAATCCCAGCACCGTTATCCTCGATACGGACAGTGACTTCATTCTCGTTGCTTGTCAACATCACGGAGAGGGTTTTCCCCTCTTCCTTCATATACCTCAAACTGTTGTCGACGATATTCATGATCACTCTTTGTAATTTCTCGCGGTCTGCGCTCACAAAAATCGGATGATCGTTGGCGTTTTGAAAATGAATTGTTACGTCCCTCATACGAGGATCAACCCGGAGTTCTTGCACACAATCAAGCAAATACGCCGTGATGTCCATCTTCTCAAAATGGAACGGGATACGCTTCAAATCGAGTTTGGAAAGCAAGAGCAATTCATCGATCAGGTGATCCATGCTTGTCGCTTTGTTTTCGATCATCAGCATATATTTCTCGCGCTTTTCTTCCGTGTCGGCAATTCCATCCCGAATGCCTTCGACACACGCTTTGATACCCGTGATCGGTGTTTTCAGGTCATGGGATATATTAGAAATTAATTCTTTACGATTCTCCTCATATTGCATTTGAAGCCGGATCGATTGCTTCAATCGTTCTCTCATTTCCTCGAAAGCCTCTCCCACTTCCCCGATTTCGTCCTTGCGTGCAAGATTTAAGCGATGATCGAGATCCCCATCCTTTATCCTTTCTGCCGCATGCTTGAGTGTGTACAAGGGCTTGATGATACTGCGGGAAACAAGATAGGTTAACAGACCGTTCGTCAGTCCGATAATCAAGAGCAAGGATAAAAATAGAAGAGGTATGAATCCACGCATGCGCCCAATAAACGGATCTAAATCGGATACGAAAAAGAGCGTGCCTTCACTATGATCAGCAAATGTAATGTCTTGCCTCTCTACCGTTTGCCTGCTGTTCCATTTGCTTCTCCACCCTCTGCCCTGATCCGTCTCGAATTGCTTTAGTTGGTCATAAAGACCTGCACGATCTACCAACGGAGAAGCGTGGATGACACGGTCATCCTTTACTACTACAAATCCCGCGTGTATATGGTTGAAAGCCCCATCCATTTCCTGTAAGAAATTGGTGTCCAGGAGAAGCCCCGAATCGTATCGGGCCAGCAGTTTGACACCTGCCATCAACTGTCCGCGATTATCGAATGTTTCCCAGACAGGTGAAATAGGTTCTTGCGTTTCGCCATTTGAGACTTCATTTCCAGTCATCTCCCCAAAAAATACGCTTGCCAAATTGGCTGCAATCACAGCGAACAGAATCACTGGAATCAAGACCATGGCGATATAGGAAAGAATCAGCCGTTTGCGAATCGTCATAAACACACCCCTTTTGCGCGCTTCCCATATCTGTCATGATACAATACGAACGCTGGATCACAAGCGTATGGAACTTTCTTAGCGGTGCCACGGTCCCTTTCTTGCTTTTGGTTGAACAACCTCAACCAATTTTCCTGTCAAATCGACTGTCTCTGGTACCGTTTGGTTAAAGTCAGATAAAGTAAAATCGAGTGTAATCACGAGATTATGTTGAACACCGGACTCATCTTTCCCCGTAATCATGATTTCTCCCGTCTGATGCTCTAGATAAAGATCAGGACTGATCTTTGCGTCCAGATTCAGTTGCTGCACTTTGATGTTTTCCGTTAATTTGGGGAGATTTTCCGGTATGTTTGCAAACGCATGAGGATTCGCTCCTTCCGTATCGCTCCACCGCCCGCGATCCCCCAGATGGGACACCGCCATCGATCCAACATGATTCACGATTGCTGGTATTTGACTCCCGGAAGCATGCAGCGAAGCGATTTTCCCTCCATCGGATGCGTCTTTTACTGTGGCCATCTCTTTCAAATTGCCCATCAGCGCATCGATCACTGTTTCCATAACTTTAGGTGGCCCAGATGTAGCGCCGTCATGTCTCCACTTTGATTCTCCCATGTCCATTTGACGATAGACATCGCTTTTGTCATCTTTGAAGATGATCTGGTTATTTTGCTTGAATGCCTCCATGGTATGTTCCTCTGTCCCATTGCTCAGTTTCAACGCCACACTCATCGTATTTTGTTCACGATTGAACTTGGCATAAAGGTCGCCTCCAAGCACCTTTGTTCCGTTGTCAGTCACCGTAATTTTTCCTGTATTGGAAACACTGCTCACCGACATGTTGTTTTTCAGAGCCGTTTTATACACATCATATCCGGATGAATGAGCCATTGCGGAAAAGCCACTGACAAAAATCATCACTGCGCCAATACCAAGAGCAGCACCTATCGTCAACCATTTTGTCTTCATTCGTTCTCCTCCTCATGAAAGTTAGAATGTATTTCGCCATTCGGCTTCTCTACTTAGCTTAATCCCCATGTCTAAAAGCCATCTAATCGAATTCTAAAAAGAGTATAAAAAAACAGCCCACTCTCTGATTAGAAGTGGGCCGCTTGGAATGATTTCTAAAAAAATTCATCATGGATTGCGATCCTGCCTTGTAATGGTTCTGGTGGATTTATTTGGATCAATACACTGAGGCTGTCCTAACCAAGGAGCATTGAGGGGGAAGAGATGAGAAAGGGATTTGAGATTTTATTGGGTTGCAGTCTCTTTTTCGTTACAGCCTGTTCTCAGACGGAGCGTTCTTCGCAACAGGATCTCGAAAACAAGATCGAAACTCTGACCCAACAAATCGAGAAGTTGAATACGGAAATAGAAGGGTATCATCAGGAAAAAGAGAACTTCGCTGTAATGAGCAATGTGGTGAGGGAGTTTGTTCGTGCATCTACATCAGGCGACGAAGAGAAGCTTCGTACCTTATTATCAGAAGATATCGTTCTAGAACGGGAAGGTAACAAGTTGACTGCCATCATCGATGAAATGGATTGGTTATTGTTCTCTGAAGAACGAGTATTTCACTTCGATGATTGGGTAATCCAAGGATATCAATATAACAGTGATGAGAACACCTACTCGATTTTCATTCGAGAATTTTATACAGATTCCAAACAAGAGCTTGTCAGCCCCCCAACCTTTTTATATCTAACCTTTAAAGAAATCAATGGTGAGTGGAAAATTATCAATCTGGCCTTTGATGTTTAATTTAAAAAAGTCGGATTCCTGTACGCTAAGGAACCGACTTTTTTATATGGGATACTGCCGACAAAAAAATTTCCGTCACAACAATAACTAATGATGATCTATCCGTTTGTACTAAGCGACAACAAGCGTTTTAGGTTGTCATCAATAAATGTATTATCGACACTGTTGATTCCCCGACCAGCAAAATGGCCCCAGATCGACACGATAGGATTAAAAACAGCATTAGGTAGAAGCTTAGCCTCGTATTTGTTATCGTCTGCCGTACAGAATAGATCCGTGCTCCCTGGCATAACGCAGGCAAGTGCTTTAATGCTTTTGAGCGCCTTATCGAAATCTCCGTTATAGGCGGGATTTGCACTAATATCTGCATTTTGGCCTGTCCATAACATGGCCAGGACATTGTACGGATCCATCTTCATAAAACTATCTTCCCAGACGCCAACCATAAAATCTGCCAATGATTCAAATCCCAACTCACGATAAAGTTCCTCTCTGTAAAACGCCTGCGATAAGCCCCATCCTGCATAGACTCGGCCAACAGCACGCATGTCTGCAGAAGTCAACAGGTGTAGTTTACTTGAATCGAAGCCAACTGCAGCCATGAGCGCAGCTTTCATTCCGTCCAGGACCACAAACGTATGGGGCCAAGTCTTGGCAACTCCGGAGAAAGGTGCAATTCGTTCCACCATGTCGGGATAACTTGCCCCCCATTGGAATGCTTGAATGCCTCCCATGGACCACCCAACTACGAGAGCAATCTTTTGAATGCCGAATTTTTCGATCACAAGCCGATGCTGGAATGTAACATTGTCATAGATGGTTACCTGCGGAAAATTAGCCCCGTCGAATGGGGGAGGCGTGTTACTAGGAGACGAAGATAATCCGTTTCCCAATAGATTTGGAACGATAATGAAATATTTCTGTGGATCTAGTGCAATGTCGTTTCCAATTAACCATTCATTCTGAATATGCTGGTCACCAAAAGCAGTTGGATAGACGATCACATTATCTTTCTTATTATTTAATTTTCCATAAGTCTTATAAGCAAGAAAAGCGCTCGGTAACGTCACTCCTGATTGCAAAGTTACGTCACCCAAATCAAAAATCTCATAATCCATTGAATTGTCGCTCCCTTCAAGATGAAACCAGACAGTAAGAATGTATTTCTTGTTGTTAGTATAGATCCGTGATACTCTCAATAAAAGTGAACGAAATTCAAAGTAATGTTCAATTATACTGAAAGCAAAAGGGGGATCGCATGATGGAATTGCGCCAACTGATTACGTTCCGCACGGTTGCATCAACTTTAAATTTCAGTCGAGCTGCGGAAGTGCTGAACTACGTCCCCTCCAACGTCACGATGCAAATAAAAGCATTGGAGGATGAGCTCGGTGTTCGTCTCTTTGACCGCTTGGGCAAGCAGCTCGTTCTCACAACTGCGGGTAAACGATTTTTAACTCATATCCAAAGCGTTCTAGACAAATTGGACGAAGCTCGCAGTGTCGTTCATGACAATGAATATCTAAGCGGCACCCTAACGATAAGTGCCAATGAGGTTATTTGCGCCTATCGACTTCCAGCTGTCTTTCAACTATTTCGTTCGCGCTATCCAGGAGTGCGTCTCATCATCCGCTCTGTTCCTAATCAAGAGCTCAAGCAAACGCTCTTTGAGGGAACCGCAGATGTCGTCTTTATGCTGGACGAACCGATTCGCTCGAGCGGACTTGCAGTTGAGCCGTTGGTGGAAGAAACTTTCCGCTTGTTCGCCGCTCCAGACCATCCACTTGCGAAACCAACTGTACTGCAGCTGGAAGATTTTCACGGACAAGTGTTCCTAACGAATGAAAAGGGTTGTCCTTATCGAACCATGTTTGACCGGCAATTTGAGAAAGAGGGTATTGATACAATTACGTATTTAGAGTTTCAAAGTGCCGAAGCCATTAAACAATGTGCAATTTCGGGAATCGGTATAGCATTTCTTCCTGAAATCGTAGCGGAAGCCGAAGTGAAACGAGGCGAACTTGTTGCTCTTCCATGGCAAATTCTGGACTTGCACGTATATACACAGATGTTATGGCATAAAGACAAGTGGCTTTCACCAATCATTTTGTCTTTCATAGATGCAGCAAGAGAGGTTATGTAAAAAATCCCTCCAGCCGGCATGTCACCAGCATGGAGGGATTTCCTCGTCAAGCTTATTTAAACAAATTAATTGTAGCAATAATAATCGGCATGCCGAACACGTCAATTAGGAAGGCCCCAACAATCGGAACGACCAGGTAAGCTTTGCGCGATGGCCCGTAACGCGCGGTCACGGCAGCCATATTCGCCATCGCATTCGGTGTTGCACCAAGTCCATGCCCCGTAAAGCCGGCAACCATAACAGCGGCGTCATAATCTTTGCCAAGCAGGCGGAACAGCACCAAAGCACCGAACAGGACGATAAAGACGACTTGTACAAACACGATGATCAGCATCGGAAGCGCAAGATCAGCTACTTCCCACAATTTAATACTCATGAGTGCCATGGAAAGGAAGATGCCCAGTGTCACATCGCCAATCAGGTTGATACTCTTCATGTCGATCGCTTTTGGATTCACCTTGTCTGTGATGTTGCGCACGATAACCGCCACGAACATAGCCCCTACATAACCAGGCAATACAAATCCAGTTGCGGATGAGAAGAGCTCTCCCAGATAGGTTCCCAAAGCCATACAGAAGGTAATGAGCAGAACCTGGATGAAGAATACGTTGGTCGTAATAGGTTGTTCCTTTTCTTCTACATTCACGACTGTATCTTCTGTTTCTGTTGGTTTCAAATTGTATTTTGTCACCAGATATTTTACAGTCGGTCCGCCAACCAGACCACCCGCTACGAGACCAAATGTAGCTGCCGCGATCCCGATAGCCAAAGCTGACTGGATTCCCATATCCTCCAGCGTTTGTCCAAATGCACCTGCCGCACCATGACCACCTTCCATGGAAACGGCCCCTGCCATCATACCAATCAGAGGATGAATGCCGAATAACGAAGCCAGGGAGACACCGATCACGTTTTGTGCCAAAGCCAGGACACCACATGCAATCCAGTAGATGACGAGCAGCTTGCCGCCTAATTTAATCAGTTTGAAGCTTGCTCCCAAACCAACCGTGGTGAAGAACGTCAGCATGAACAGGCTTTGCAAGGAAGTATCCAAGGATATTTCCAAAACCCCCGTCGCTTTCAGGGCTGTTGCCACGATGGCGAATAACAGCCCGCCTACCACAGGCGCCGGAATACAGAACTTTTGCAGGAATCCTGCTTTTTTTACCAGATACGTTCCCAGGACAAGAAGTGCTACCGCCAGAAAAATCGTATTTACTTGATTAAGTGCTAAAGTCATAGTTGTCTCCCCCTAAAAATGCCATGATGGCTTCATTCGTCAGATAAGCACCTAATTTTACTGTTCTTCCGTTTTCGTCCAAGAGTGGATTCACTTCACAAATATCAAAAGAAAGCGTTTTCTTATGAGCGGCAACTGTGCGAATCAAGGAACGGACAAGCACGGGGGTCAACCCAAATGGAGATGGAGCACTGACTCCCGGGGCAAATGCAGCATTTAAAACATCCGTACATAGCGTCAGCATGACATGGTCATGTTTTTCAATGAATTCGTTCAGCGAGGTCATGATGTCATTCATCTGTTCGCCAGTCATCTCTTCTTCATAGACATACTGGACACCCAGTTCATCTGCTTTATCAAAGAGTTCTTGTGTGTTTCCGAAGCGTTGAATCCCGAGTACAAAATAGCGGCTATTCGGGTCATTTTCTAGGATTTGCCGAAACATCGTCCCCGATGAAGGCTGCTTTTCATAGGAGCGTAAATCAAAATGTGCGTCAATATTGATGATTCCCAGAGAGGCATCTTTTCCAATATGCTTCCTGACGCCTACAAAATGACCATACAGGGTTTCATGTCCCCCACCTAAAATAATGGGAGTCACTGATTTTGTTAAAATCTCAGAGACTGCCTGGCCCAATTCTTCTTGAGCCTCCTCCAGTTTTTCACCCTGACAGGCAACATTCCCGACATCGACAATCCGCTTCCCTTCCTTTTGTCGCCAAGGAAGACTTGCAAGCGCTTGCCTGATTGCGTTCGGTGCTTTAGCAGCACCTAATCGACCCTGATTGCGTCTGACTCCCTCTTCACACTCAAACCCGATTATGGCGCAAGTGCGATCCGCGGTAGCCTGCAAGGTAGACAAGTCTATTCGTTCCACTACTTGATGGTAACGAAAGCTGCTTCTTCGTTCCGTATGATCAATCCGACCGGTCCATACATCAGCTGAAACACTCTTAGGCAACTTATTCACCCTTTCTGAACCTTAAGTAGATTTTGTTTTTTGATTATATAATGACAAACTTATTATTTCTAATATATAATTTAAATAAATTGATAGCTTCAAGCTATAAATTAAAGCAGGTGATTCTGTTGGACATCAAACAATTACATTATTTTGTGACGGTCGCTGATCAATTGAGCTACTCCAAAGCCGCACAAAAACTGCATATTTCACAGCCTTCCCTCAGTAATGCGATCAAAAATCTGGAGCTGGAAGTCGGCTCTCCGTTGCTGGAGAGGAATACCAGAAAGGTCGAATTGACGGACGCTGGTAATATTTTATATACAAAAGCAACGCTGCTTCTCTCCCAAATGAACATGTTGAAAAAAGAGATGGCAGAAGTAAAGCTGATCGGCAGCGGCGAACTGGTGATAGGCATTATTGAGTCCGTAAAGCATTGGATCCCCAAAGTGATCCGCTCCTATCAAGATCGCTTTCCTTCCATTCACTTCAAGCTGTTGGAAGTGCTGGGTGGAAAAGCTGTACAGGAATCCTTGAGGAAATATCATACCCATCTGCTCATTACCAATCAGTGCATAAAAGAAGAGGACATCGAATCTCTCCCCTTGTACGATGAAAAATTAGTCCTTGTGCTGCATAAAGATCACCCTTTGGCCGACAAGGAGTCCATTCACATCAAGGATCTGGAAAACGAACCTTTCATCATTAGCACCGAAGGCTTTCAAACTAGGGCAGATATTTTAAGAGCATTTTCACTCGAGCATGTGACTCCAACCATCAAATTTGAAATTGAACGCTTTGAAACAGCCTTAACTTTGGTAAGGGAAAATCTGGGAATTACTATTATTCCCGAAAATTATGTATCGGAACCAACTGACGCATCGATTGTCCGGAAAACGATTCACTCCCCGGCATTGGAGCGGACAATTTATGTAGCATTTATGAAAAATCGTTATTTGTCGCCGGCAGTTCAAACATTTTTAGAAGAGATTCGGCGCAATTTTGCTTGAGAACGCAAAGTCTGCTTTATGCCCCATCAAAAAACAACCTGAGTCCTCCCATTCGCGGACTCAGGTTGTTTATTTTTGTGATTTCCGGTATCCAGCAGCCTGTGCCTCCTCCTCGGTACAAAACATCTCTACATTGGAAGTGGTCTTTTCATAGGCTTGACCACCAGGGACATGATAAATTTTACTATTCACATTTCCTTTAATCATTGGCTTTTCACATGCAGATACTGAAGATGCCGATGTCGGGGGTGCGGTGTTCTCTACAGCCGGTTTTTCGGCGGGAGTTGGTGTTGGTACGTGTTTTTCCGGAGCCGGCTGCGCGATCCGGTATTCGACAGTTTGGAACCCTTTCGTGTCATTCCACATCAACTCAAATTGTTCAGAGAAAGCCTTGGCTACATTCTCATCACGTAATACCACAAGTACCTCGTCGTTTACCGTACTTGCCGCTTTTGAGTAATTGAAGGAGCCAGTTGTAGCAACTTTCTGATCTGCGATCGTTACTTTCAGATGCTGCAGTCCACTGTGAGCATTTATTTTGGTAGGGATGCCCGCGCTCCCCAAAATCTTCAATGCCTCTGTTTGTGCTTGACCACCAGATTGCTGTTTGTCTGTAATCACACGGACAGCTACGCCACGAGCCTTGGCATCTTTGATTGCTTTTACGATGTCTGGATGGGTCAAGCTGTAAATCGCGATATCCAATGTTGAATTCGCTTCATTAATTGTATTGATCAGTAAAGCTTCAGGATGTTGTTTCGCCTTCGTAAATGCCCATTCAATTTTGCTGTCTGTCGTCTTGCTCGTGACTTCTCTCGTGATTGCCATGCCACCGATGAATAAGACAAGCAACGGTACTAGCAACCAGATTTTTTTCCATTTCCTCATACATGAACACCTTTCCTATGATGCTACCACCATTTTATGAAGGGACCTTTCCATGTACATTCGAAAAGCCCGCAAACAAGAACGTTCGTTCTTATTATAAAAGAGCGATAGTGGAACTGGCAAGTTAGAATCTTTTCAAGATACTGCGAACAAGGATCTGCATATTGTAGTAGAATTGCAGGAAGGAGTGGATGCTGGACGCATGTACACGTAATGACAGGAGGTATTTCTTTGCTACAAATAATCAATCTCCTACTTCGTTTTATCCTGGAATTGTGCGCTTTAGCCGCTCTTGGATACTGGGGCTTCCAAACGATCGGTCCACAATGGAAAAAAATCTTACTCGGAATAGGTTCCCCCCTCCTGTTCGCTGTCATTTGGGGCATGTTTGGCTCACCCAAAGCCTCTGTGACGTTATCTGCCCCCATGCATCTGCTTTTGGAGCTGGTCTTTTTTGGTTTGCCAGCAGTCGCACTATACCAATCGGGACTGAAAGGGTTGGCCTTGGTCTATGGAATCTTGGCAGTAGGAAACCGCATATTGATCTATGTGTGGAATCAATGAGGCAAGCTTCGGTGAAACCAAACCCATTCTCCTGCCGTCTTACAAGTAACTTTTCCTCTGGAGGATACCCCCATGATGGCTGTGCAACTCTGCACCCTTATCGTAACTGCCTTGTTGCATTCCGCAACACAGGATTGGACCCATGCAACTATGCCTGCTTCCATAAACAATCCACTCGAAGCACTTCCGCACAATACAATCCTTGTCGACGATCCGCTTGACCCTGTATCTGGTTCTACGAAAGCTACACGCATCGTCCTTACGATGGTAGATGGCCAGTATAAAGTGGAGCAGGAACCTGGCCCCTTTACCGGTCCCAACTGGACAGGAACATTTGAATTTCAATTGCTGGATGATCAACGCCAGATCGTTTCTACTTTTCGCTTAGATGAGGTTTACGATGAGTTGTTATTTCAGCATCCCTTTTCTCTCCAATTCGCAGATTATAACCAAGATGGTCATCCAGATTTTGCCATCGGACAATATGCTTCCAGTAATCTGTACCGTTACCGCTTGTTTACCATTATGGATGACAAAATCCAAGAGCTACCGATCAAACCCGATCTTGAGATAATCAGCTCCGAGCGCAGCTATTCGACCCTGTTCAAAAAGATGGGACCAGCTTCCTTTCAAACGGATTACTATGATAATTCGGTAGGGAAAAGCTTCGAACGTGTGTACCAGTGGACGGGGGAGGCGTTTGAAAGGGTAAACGGAACGGTTAGTCTTCCCACTGAAAAGTGAAAAAACCCCTTGTCTGCCAAGAGGTTCATCGCTTGTTATCCCCTGCTCGATCACTGCTGTGATATAATTCCTTTTAACGAAGATCCTTTCGAAATTTTCTAACAGCAGAGGTGGATACATTGCAAGAATCCATCAGAGAAGTATATCAGTCGACCCCGTGGCTGGAGAATTTACCCAATCAATGGGATCTTTTGAAAGAGATCGGCACCCCGATCGAATGTAAAAAGGACACCATGATCTTCGAGCAGGATGACGAGGCCGCCCACTTGTATCTGATCGCAAGCGGCAGGGTTTGTCTGTATGCCACCACGCCATCCGGTGAGGAAAAAGCATTGGCTTTTATCGGAAAAAATGGCTTGATCGGTGAGTACGGCTCGTTTGGCAACCTGCCCCATGCCACCAGCGCGATTACGGTCTCCAAAACCGTACTCTACCGGGTAAGCATTAGCCGGTTCAGAGAATTGCTCAAGCAAAACTTTCATCTGGTGGAGCAGCTCCTCCATTTTGAGAGTCGCAAATACCGCCTGCTATGCGCTCAGGCACTGCAGCTAAGCTACAGCAAAGCTCCACACCGAATCTGTGCCACCCTGATCCAGTTGGCGCTCAATTACGGCTCACCACTCGAACAGGACCATATCCAGATCACGACTACCTTTACCCACCAGGATATGGCGAACCTGGTCGGTACAACGCGCGTGACAGTCATCAATACGCTCAAATGGCTGGAGCGTCACCAGATTTTATTGAAGAAGGAAAAGTATTATGTGATTACTGATCTTCGCCGTCTGGAATCTCTGGTCCAAGATGAGACGTGGAAGCTCACTAAGCACGCTGAAGGATAATCGTTTGCTGGCCTTCCTGAATCGCCTTGGTTCCCATGAACGCAAAGGCTTCGAGATCTTCTGGACGAATGACCGCAAATCGATTTCCAGGTACCCAGCCCATCGGGAAAAAGGTGCGGCAATCCTGTCCGTAGAAGCATCCCAGATCATAAATGGGTGCGGGGATGCCATTCCAAGCAAAGGGCGGCATGTAGGTAAACAAAAGATCCCCAATAGCTGGAAAGCAGGTTTGATTTTCCGGGACGATTTCATGCAAAGAGGTTGCGGCACAACGTCCCTCGGGGAGCTGGATCGAAAGCTCCTTTCCCGTGTACATCGCATGCTTGCAGGATATCTGCAATGGCGTTTCGAGAATCTCCCATATCGACTTGCAAGTAATCGGCGCTTTCTCGGTCATCAAGTCCGCCCATATCTCTATCTGATGTTCGGGAAAAGACAGCTTAATCTGATTGTACATGTTTTCTCTTCCTTCCATTAGACCACTCTCGGTTCTGGGATCAGCGCATTTTGACGGAAACGGTTCACATGTAGAGGCGAAATATCGATAGTCGGCTTGTTTCCAATAATGGTATCCGCGATGGTCTCGCCGATGGCTGGAGCCATCATAAAGCCGTGTCCACTCATCCCGATCGCTTGATAGTACCCTTCCACCTCGTCCACTCCGCCGAGTATAGCCTGATGGTCAGGCGTGCTGTCATAGGTGCCGTCCACATGCGTACGGAACTCCACCTGCGCCAATGGCGGAAACAGCTCCATCCCTACCCCGGCTGCTTTCATCTGATAATCGAAGCTATTGTACGGCGGTTTCATATCACTACCGAGATAACTGAGATAGATCGTTCCGTCTGTCAACTGCTTGGCTGCGAAACCGCGTTCAAAGGAAATCAATAGCGGCTCCAAAATTCGCTCCTCAATTCGGTTGGTATACAGAATCCGGCGGACCTCCGGCTGTATCGGAATATCCACACCTATTGTCGACGCCAGATCTTTTGAGCCGAGTCCGGCGGCATTGACGACAACGTTGCTATCGATTCTGCCACGCCTCGTTTGCACCCCCGTCACCCGATTGTTCTCAACCACGATTTGCGGCACCTCATCCAGAATAAAGCGGACACCTCGCCGTTTGGCCGCTGCCGCAAAGCTGTTCGTCACATGATAGGCATCGTCTGCAAATCCATCGGTCGGGCAAAAGGAAGCTGACAGGAATGTGTCTGTATCGACACCCGGTACAATTTCTTTCGCTTCATCCCGTGTAATGAGCTTAGTCGGAATCCCTAATCGATTTTGCAGTTCAATGCTCGGCTGATAGTTTTTGGCGGCCTGTTCGCTGTGAAACAGATACAGATACCCTACCTGACGGAATTTGATTTCATATTCCGGCTCCAGCTCAGCATTGATTCGCTGATAAAAATCCGTCGACGCCTTGGACATCAGGCAATTGATTTCTGTCCCCCATTGTTGCCGAACACCCCCAGGACAAATCCCGGTAATCCCAGATGAGATTCCTCCCTTATCTATCACCACAATATCAGAATATCCTTTTTTTGACAAAAAATAGGCTATGGAGCAGCCAATCACTCCTGCGCCCACGATAATGATTTCCGCTCTATCTATCATGAAAATCCTCCCTTTCTTCGGTTCTATCGCACATGGCATGCGACGAGATGCCCATTGCCAACCTCTTTTTGGGGTGGCTGGATTTCCCTGCAAATCGATTGCGCCTCGGGACATCTGGAGAAAAAACGGCAGCCCTGCGGTGGATCAACCGGACTCGTCAAATCCCCTTTTAACAAGATTCGCTCCCGCTTCAACTCCGGATTAGACGATGGGATCGCGCTGAGCAATGCGCGCGAATACGGATGCTGTGGATTTTGAAAAAATGTTTCCTTGTCCGCCAACTCGACGATTTGCCCAAGGTACATAACCGCGATCCGATTGGAAATATGCTTAACCACACTCAAATTGTGGGTGATAAATAGATAGGTGAGCCCGTACTTTTCCTGTAAATCCTGAAACAAATTCAACACCTGAGCCTGAACCGAGACATCTAGCGCCGATACAGCCTCATCCATTACTACCAGCTTGGGCCTGACAGCCAAGGCCCGGGCAATTCCGATCCGCTGGCGTTGCCCACCGGAGAACTGATGCGGAAAATGATTTAGAAAATGCTTCCCCAAGCCCACCTCATACAGCAGCTCTTCCATGAACGCTTCTCGTTCCTTTTCTCCTACCACCTGATGCAGTTTGATTGCTTCCCCGATGATGCTGCGAATGGTCAGCCTGGGATTGAGGGAGGCGTAGGGGTCCTGAAACACAATTTGCATGTCTTTTCGCTTTTCCTTGAGTGCTGTCTTATCTAGCCGATACAAATCCTGTCCTTCCAGCAAAACCTCGCCCTGCGTCGCTTCGATCAAACGAAGAATCGCTCTGCCTGTCGTCGATTTTCCGCACCCGGACTCGCCAACAAGGCCCAACACTTCCCCCCTGGGAATGGAAAAGCTGACGTTATCCACCGCTTTTAAATAGCTCTTCGTCTTTGAAAACAGGCTTTTTTTCACAGGGAACCATTTGACGAGATTTTTCACCTCAAGTATGTTGTCTTTTTTCATATGTTGGTTCTCTCCTTATGTGGGGACCGGTTCCCAACGCTCCGTGTATTTCCAGCAGCTGACCTGACTCCCCTGATAGTCCAGCAGAGGAGGTGATTCCACCTCGCAGAGCGGCTGCTTTTCGTCGCATCTGGTGCAAAAACGGCACCCCGTCGGCATCTGCTGCAGGGTGGGAACGACACCTCTGATCACCTCAAGACGTTCCCTGGTCTGCTCCAGGGTAGGAATCGAGTTCATCAACCCTCGCGAATAGGGATGCAGCGGCTCGCGGAAAAAGCGCTTCACCTCCGCGTATTCGACCACCTTGCCCGCGTACATGACAGCCACATGATCCGCGGTCTCGGCGATCACACCCAAATCATGGGTAATCAGGAGAATGGACGTATGCAGCCGATCCTTTAAGTCGCTCATCAAATCGAGAATCTGCGCTTGCGTCGTTACATCCAGCGCCGTCGTCGGTTCATCTGCGATCAATAAATCGGGCTGACAAGAAAGAGCCATCGCGATCATCACCCGCTGTCTCATCCCCCCAGAGAGCTGATGCGGATAGTCGTCCACTCTTTTCTCCGGGGAAGGGATGCCTACTAGCCGAAGCATCTCGATCGTCTTGGCCCGTGCTGTTTTTTTGTCTGCTTGCTGGTGAAGGCGGAGCACTTCCATGATCTGCTCCCCTACCGAATAGACCGGATTTAAGGAGGTCATCGGCTCTTGAAAAATCATCGAGATTTCATTGCCGCGGATACGGCGAATTTGCTCCTCGCCGAGCTCCTGGAGGTTCTTGCCTTTAAACAAAATCTCCCCGCCAACTGCCCTGCCCGAAGCGGGGATCAGGTTCATGATGGATAAGGAGGTCAAACTCTTGCCGCTTCCAGACTCGCCCACCACTCCCAAAGTCTCTCCTTTATTAAGAGTGAGGCTTACTTTATCAAGCGCGGGCAGGAATCCATCGTCTGTGTCGAAGCCGATACTCAACTCTTTTACTTCTAGCAATCTTTCACTCATGCTTCCACCTGCTTCCTTACAGCCTGATCACGCGTGGAGATCGCGTCAGCACTCGGCATCCTTCATCGGTTACCACAACCATGTCCTCAATCCTGACTCCGCCAACGTTTGGCACATATACGCCTGGTTCCACCGTAAACAGCATGCCCGGCTCAATCCGAGCTGGGTTATTCATCACCACACGCGGGAATTCGTGAATATCCAGACCTACCCCATGGCCTAACCCTCGCAAGCTATAGGCTTCGAGATCAGCAGCCACAAACACGTCACGCGCCAGCTTATCTATCTCATGACAGGTGGAGCCTGGCTTGATTCCCGCTACCGCCTGCTCCAGTGCCAGATGTACGCAATCAAAGATTTTCTGCAACGGCGGCTCCAACTCGCCTACGATGATGGTACGGGTAATATCTGATCTGTAGCCCTTCCAGGTAGCGCCAAAGTCAATCACGATCACATCATTTTTCTCAATCGTCCGATCTGTTGGCTTGGCATGAGGAAGTGCAGAATGGGTGCCCGATGCGACAATGGTATCGAATGCAGGTGCTTCACTACCAAGCTTTCTCATGAAGATTTCTAGTTCGATGGCGATTTCCCGTTCGCTCACACCGGGCCGGATACTCGGAAGAAGCTTTTCCAACGCATCCTCGGCGATTTTCAAAGACGTTTGGATGGAAGCCACTTCGCATTCCTCTTTTACAGAACGAAGCCCAATGCACACATCTACAAAAGGTATCCACTCTACCCCGCGAACTCCTTCGCGCAAGGCTGTGATTTGGAAATCCGTAATCTCCTTGGACTCGTAGCCGATCGTGGCAACCCCCAATTGCCGGATGGCTTCCGCTATCGTCGAAAACGGGTCCAATCCGTGTACAATGACCTCCCAGCCAGCCGCCTCTTGCCTCGCTTGTTCAGAGTAGCGTTGATCTGTAATGAGTACGGCTTTTTCCGCTGTTATCAGAAGATATCCGTTGCTTCCGGTAAAGCCGGAAAAATAGCGAAGGTTGTTGAGCGATTGGATGAAATATGCATCAATGCCCTTTTCTCCGATAAAGCCGCGGATTTTTTCCAGTCTCTTCATAGCCACACTTCTTTCCTTGAAAGGGTAGTAGAGTCTCCCTCCCACATTGGATCAGGAGGGAGACTTTTCTGTTTTCTTACTCACTCACTGCCCAATCCTTCGCGTTGAACGTTGGCCCGCGGAAATCAGGATCAAAACCAACCAGTCGCTTATTTGCTACATAAGGAGCTTCCTGCTCATACAACGGAATCCAAATTTCATCCTCAGCCAGCTTTTTGCCGACTTCCCAGAAGATAGCCTTCCGTTTTTCCACATCGACTTCGGCTACTTGCTGCTCGAGAAGCTGATCAACCTGGGGATCAGAATAGCTCACAAAATTGTAGCCGTTCGGCGGCATGTACTTGCTGCCGAAGTAACTGCGGTACTCGTCCGGATCTGCTTCCACACCGAAGCCCAGGATGTAGGCATGATAGTCATCTTTTGTTACCTTACGTTGCGTGCCATCCGTATTTTTCGGCAACAGCTTTGTGACCAGCGTCGGGAAGTCGAGCGAGCGCAGTTCCATATTCACACCAATTTTTTCAAAATTCTGTTTGATCAAGGCAGCCGTTTTTTCCCGTTCGGTTTTCCCAGTCGGCACTTCCAGCGTAAACGTCAGCTCTTTGCCGCCCTTTTCGTAGTTACCTTTTCCGTTTTTTGCATACCCCGCTTCTTGCAGTAGCGCATCCGCTTTTGCGGGGTCATACAAGTACTGGGTTAAATCCGGATTATGGGACCAGTGATTGGACGGGAAGACATCGATGGAAACTTTTCCGTATTGACCCAAAATCGAGTCCACAATTGACTGCTTATCGACTGCATAGGCCAGTGCTTGCCTCACTTTTTTATCCTGGAAATGTTCATTGAGCGCATTAAAGCCAATGTAATACATGCTCAAATTATTGGAGACCTTCAAATCTGCGTAATCGAGGGTTTGCACGGATGGAATCTCGGCGATCGGCACAGGGGCAACATCCACTTCCCGATTAATAAAAGCAGCAAGCATCGTATTGGTATCTCCGAAGCAAGCAACGATTTTGTCCAGCTTGGGCGCCCCTTTGAAGTAATCTTTATTCGCTTTCAATTCGATGTACTGTCCCGACTCCCACTTGACGAACTGGAACGGACCAGTGCCTACAGGATTGCGGTTAAAGGCGTGTTTCGCCCATTCCTTTGGTGAGACATCTTTTAAGAGATGCTCTGGTACGATCCCGATAAACAGTCCCGAGAGAAACGGCGCGAATTTTTCCGTTGTGGTAAAAGAAATCGTGTTGTCATCGATTACCTTAATCCCTGTCACCTCTTGCGCTTTTCCTTCATGCACCTCTTCCGCTCCTACGACTGGGGATACTCGCCAATAACCGCCTGCATCGTATTCGGACTTGGCGAGGGAAGAAAAGGTAAAAGCTACATCCTTTGCTGTGAAGGGCGTACCATCATGCCATTTCACATTCTTTTGCAAATGAAAGGTATACGTTTTGCCATCTTCGGATACATCCCATTTTTCTGCCAGACTTCCGATCATGTTCAGCTCCTTGTCGGGAATGACCAGGGAATCGAAAATCATGTGCGTCACAAACGTATCGGATGATGTCGCCCAGATATGCGGATTGAGATTTCCCGGCTCACTTTCCGACGCAATGGTGAGACTTCCGCCTTCTTTTGGCGCTGCTGTCTCAGTCGGACTGGCAGGAGTCTGAGGCTCTGGACTGGATGTAGATGTGGATGCACAGCCTGTCATCACAGACAGGGCAGCCGCAAGAAGAAGAGCTAGAAAAGATCCTTTTTTCACCTGTGTTACCCCCTAGTGTTTTGTCTTTGGATCAAGTGCATCGCGCAGGCCATCCCCGACCAGATTGATCGAGAGAATCGTCAATAGAATCGCGATCCCCGGCGGTGCCCAAATCCATGGTTTGAACTGAAGCACCATGATCGATGTGGCATCCTGCAGCATGTTCCCCCAGCTCGGGATCGGCTGCTGTACACCGACGCCCAAAAAGCTCAAGGCCGATTCTGTCAGGATGGCTTCCGCCGTCTGCAGCGTCGCTTGGACCGTGATCGGTGCCATGATATTGGGCAATACGTGTTTAAACACGATCACCAGATTGTTTTGTCCCAGTGCCCGAACCGCTTCCACATACTCCATTTCCCGTATTCGCAGCACCTCTCCCCGTACGAGTCGCGTCATCGTCGTCCAGCTGACCAGACCGATAATGATCATGACGTTGTAGATGCTCGGCGTTAGCATCGTCGAGACTGAAATAACGAGGAAAAGTACCGGAAAACAGATCACGATATCAGTAATGCGCATGATGAGCGTATCCACCCATTTTCCGTAGTACCCAGCCAACAAGCCGAGGAGGATTCCGATACTTGTGGAGATCGCCACCGCCACCAAGGCGACGCTCAAGGAAATCCGCCCTCCGTAGATCAGCCTGCTGATGATATCCCGTCCCAAGCTGTCCGTCCCCAGCCAATGCTCTCCGGAAGGCGGTGCCATCACATTCAGCATCCCCGTCTGATTTTTTACCGAAGTATAAGGATCATGAGGAGAAATCAGCGGCGCGAACAAAGCTGCCAGTACGAGCAGACAAAGGATAATAGCCCCGATCATCGCCAATCTGTTCTTTTTGAAACGTTTCCAGGCTTCCGCGACAATGCTGTCTTTTTTCAGGGGAGAGAAAGGCTCGGGTACGGCTGTGTTGCTCGCAAGCTCTGCATTTTGGTTCATTTTCATCTCCCCTTACGAATAGCGAATCCGCGGATCAGCCCAGGCGTAGGAAATATCCGCAATCAGGTTGCCGGCCAGCACCAGAATCGAAGTGAACAGATTCAAGGCCATGATGACCGGGTATTCTCGGCCCACAATCGCGGAGATCCCCAGGCTCCCCATCCCCGGCCAATTAAAAATATGCTCCGTAATATAAGCGCCACCAAACAGAAACGGAATGGAAAGTCCAAATATGGTGATAACGGGAATGAGTGCATTGCGCAGGGCATGCTTGAAGATCACCACTCGCTTGCTCAAACCTTTGGCATGCGCCGTCCGTATAAAATCCAAAGAGAATACCTCCAGCAAGCTGGATCTAGTGAAACGCATGACAACCGCAACGGTGGGCAGCGCTAAAACCGAAGCCGGCAAAATGATATGTCTGGCGTAGTCGATGAACAAAGCCATTCCGGTCAGGTCTTTGCCGATTGTTTTCATTCCCGAGGTGGGGAACCACCCCAGTTTTAACGCAAAGAGGAAGATCAAGCCCAGTCCGAAGAAAAAGGACGGGATCGAAATGCCCACCAGAGAAACGACCGTTAAGACATAATCAGGCGTTTTGTTGCGATGCAGCGCTGAAAAGACGCCAAGTGGAATACCGATGACAAAACTGAGCAAGAACGCCGTACAGGTGAGGAGCAGCGTCGCAGGCAAGCGCTCGCCAATCAACTGCGTCACTGGTTGCCCCGTTTTAATCGTGTAGCCAAGATTTCCTTGCAGAATTTCTTTTAGCCAGTTGAAGTATTGATAGACGACTGGTTTGTTGAAGCCCAGCTCTTCTTGCACCTTTTGCATCTCGCTCAGCGGGATTTTCGGGTTGATCATAGTTTGCATGGGATTCCCCGGCGCCAATTGCATAATGAAAAAGGTAAGCAACGTAATCCCGATCAGGATGGGAACGGCCTGCATCAGCCGACGAACAATATAGCTTCCCACGTTGCAATCACCGCCTTTTGCTTTTTGTCTGTTTATGAGGGGATCAGGATCAACTCGTCCTGCCGCACGGTAAGATATTCGATGCCAGATTGTGTAACCAGTACATTTTCTTCGACTATGAAAGTCGGCCCGTCATCCGGCAAAATGGTCGGCTCCAGGGTGAACACCATCCCTGGCTCCACCAGCCCATACGGCGCATTGCCGTAACGCTCCCATCGTGGGCCAAGCAGAGCTCCTCCGTCATGGACATCACGACCGATCTGGTGACCAGTAGCGTGGGTAATTTCCGGCATTCCTTTTTCCAGCAGCAGATTGCGGGCGACCAGATCCACCTCATAACCCTGCACTCCCGGCTTCAATGCGTTCCCAGCTGCCGTGATCGCAGCATGTGCCGCATCAAAAGCCTCCTGAATATGGGCTGGCGCTTTGCTTTCACCCGGTTTGAGGAAGTACACTGTCCTTGCAATATCGGAGACGTATCCCTCGTAATCTACTGAAAAATCCATGATAACTAAATCCCCGGGAGTGACAATCGCTTCTCCCGGCGGGCGATGTGCGATCCGTTCCTTCATGACGATCGGCATGGAGAGGGTGCGATCCACGCCATTGACGACCTCGCGCTTCTCCATTTCCTTGACGAAAAGCTGCCCGATCTCGATTTCGGACATGCCCGCCCGCAATTGTGCAAAAATCGATTCATAGATTTCTTGTGTGATGACAATTGCTTGTTTGATACGTTCGATTTCCAGCGGCGTTTTGATACTGCGCAGCTTTTCCAGAAACGATTCGGAAGAGACAAACTCACCGGTAAAGCTGTCCTTTAACACTTCTCGCAGCCAGCGATAACGCCCGGTCGTCAATCCGTCTGCCAGGTTTTCCTTGCGGGAATAATTAAGCGCGATGGTCTTCGGCTGATGCTTTGTCACGAATGCTTGAAGGGTTTGGCCCAATTCCGTGGAGTATTTATACACGTGATCAAACAGGTTTGATTCCTCGATATCCTGCGCATCAATACCGCTGCACATCGCGTACTTTTTGCCGTCCTTGCAGATGAGAAACGCCGCCGGGCCCACGGACTTCACTCCCGTAATCAAGGGCAGGCAAGGGTCGCTTCCCTCGCTGGTCAGGATCAGCCACAGGTCAATATCGCTATCCTGCAAATAACGCACGGCTTGGTCCATTTTTTGTTGGTTGATGACATATTTCATATCCGTCCCCCCTTATGAATCCAGACAAATTTGCTGCAATGTTTCGGTAATCAGCTTGGTGCCAAATACAAGAGAGCTGACTGTGATCGCTTCATTATGGTTATGTACTTTTCGCAACACGTCAGCGAAGGATAGCTCCGGCAGAAGCGGAGAAAAACCGTACACATCAGACCCTCTCGTGCCCAAAAAGCGCCCGTCCGTTCTACCCAAAGCGAGAAATGGCAGCAGAGTAACACCTGGATCATGCTTGCGCAATTGGGATGCAAACTCTGTCATGAGTGCCGAATCCTCCAAGCGGCTTTCAAAGCCTGTTTCAAAGCTGTCGATCTGAAAGCTGATACCGAAATCCTCACACCATTCCCGGAGCAACGATTCCACATCTGCCAGGCTGACATGAGGCAATAGCCGGAATTCGATCTGCGCCTGGGCTTTGTAAGCAATCACATTGATTCGCTCCCCTGCCTCTACAGCGTTGACGGTGACACTGTTTCGCAGCACATAATGGCGCAAATTTTGCAAAGTGGCATCCATCGTAGCATTCTCGAGGATATCCAAAAATCGCTTGCCCACACCCACGGCCTCTTCCGGAAACGAATAGGAAGTGATGTGCTCGATTGCTTTCGCCAGTTTTTCGATCGCCTGACCCTCGGGAGGACAGGAAGCATGGCCGCCTTGCCCAGTGGCAAAAAGTGTCACTTTGCATACGCCCTTTTCACCCGCTGTGATGAGCATGTAGTCTTGTTCGGCAGCCTTTAGATAAAAGCCGCCACCTTCGTTTATCACCCACCCGACAGGAAACCAGTCCGGGTGGTGGCGGACGAGGTACTCCATGCCCTTTCTGCTGCCCTGTTCTTCATCGGCTGTTGCGATGAGATACACATCCCTGTTCAATGCTTTTGTCGCGGAAGCCCGCTTCAACAGAATGAACGCCATCAGTTCCATCGCTACGAGATTTTTGGTATCCAGCGCTCCCCTCCCGTAAATCCAACCGTCATCTTCAACGGCATCAAAAGGGGGATGAATCCAATGGTCCGCGATAGCTGGTACTACATCCAGATGGGTGATCAGCAGAATCGGCGGTTCCTCGCCACCTGAGAGTTTGGCGAGAAGATTGCCTCGTCCCGGCTCACTCTCTACGATTTTGCTCTCGATCCCCTCAGCCCGTAGTACTTCAGCGAGATAGCGAGCGGCTTCTGTCTCATTTCCGGCAGGTGCCGATGTTTGGATTCGGATCAGTTCTTTGAAATGCTCTACAGTTACCCTTTCCAGATCGTTTGACCACTCGATCGAAGACATAATATCCTCCTATGATTCGCAAGCGATGGTGACCAGCTCCAACTGCCTTTTGCTCAACACTTTCGCTCCCTGTTCGGTAATCAGAACATTCTCTTCCACGAGGATGCAGGGCAAGCCATCGTCTTGAATTACGGTAGGCTCGATGGCGTAAATCTCTCCGACCTGCACGATCCCTTCGACGGCAGGTCTCGGCGGTGTGCGTCGCGGCCCTAGTATGGTTCCACCGTCATGTGTTTCCCTTCCTACCTGATGCCCTGTGGAGTGACGGATCGTCGGGTAACCAGCTGCTTCGATCACCTGACGTGCTACGGCATCCACCTCGCAGCCCCTCACACCTGGGCGAATGAACTCGATCGCTTGCGTAATGGCATCAATCGCAGTCTGGAATGCACGCTTAATCTCAGCCGGCGCTTCTGTCTCGCCCGGCTTGAGCAGATACACCGTCCTGGCAATATCCGAAACATAGTTATTTTCCTTGAGCGAAAAATCGATGATCACGATATCCCCTGGAATCGTTTTGTGATCCCCTGGCTTGCGGTGGGCCAACCCATTACGTACGGTACAAACCAGCGGCGGATCATGCGGATTGCCCAAACCGTTGGAGAGACCGCGTTTTTTCATCCCCTGCACAAACAGCTCCCCGATTTCTATTTCCGTCATGCCGCACTTGATTTGGGAGAAGACCTCCTCGTAGATCTCGATCGTGGAATCCACCGCTTCGTGTATGCAGGCGATCTCTGCAGGCGACTTCACGCTGCGCAGCTCTTTCAAGATTGCTTCGCTCGATACCTCGATAGCCTGCAAGCGCTCTTTGCCCAGCAGCTCTTCTAGCCACAAGTACAAGCCTAGCGTCAAGCCGTCGCATAAATGATCGTGATGAGATATATTGAGTGCCAATTTTTGCGGGGACGACTTTTCCAATTCTTGTAAAAACACTTCATCCAGGCTGGAGTAATAAGGGATCACCTCGGCGAATAACCCGGTTCCCTCATAGTTTCCTTTGTCGCTCACCGTTGCTATGACCTTGTGCTGACCATTGCGATTGATAAAGATGGCTGCCGTATGAAACGATCGGATGCCAAACAACAGCGGCATGCTTGGATCCGAGCCTTCTCTCGTCAGCACCAACCAGGAATCCACTCCCGCCTTCTCCAGCAGGATGGCGGCGTGGTCCAATTTTTCTTTGGCAATTTGATAGGTATCCTGTACCACTTGGTTACTCCCCTCTCGTCATGTAGTGGCCAATCGATTCGTATAAGATCCTGATTCCGAAAACAAGCGAGTCCAGCGGGATACGCTCATTGATCCCATGCACTAACGGAAGCACTTTTTCAAAGGTGACATCAGGGAGCATGGGAGAGAAGCCAAACACGCGGGAACCATAAGGTAGGAGATGACGACCGTCGCTGCTGCCTGTAGCGATGAACGGTACGACTTTACTACCCTCGATCTGCGTTTGTACCCTCTGGTCAAACAAATCGAACAACGGGCTTTCGAAATCCGTTTCGTAGCCTTGGGAGAAGCTCTCGATCTGCCAGGAAACAGGCAGGTCCTCTGCTAATTGGGCCAGCTTTTCCTCGACCCTCTCTCTTGTCACTCCTGGCAGCAACCGGCAATCCACACAGATGACGGTTTCGCCTTTGGGCTGCCGGGCGAGCCTGCCTCCTCTCCAGATGGTAGGCGCCATCGTATTTTCGGTCATGGCGTGCAAGACATTTGCCATAAAAGGACTGACAAATGGCTGCAACAGGCGCAATTTTTTTGTGATTGGCGCTGTGATCGCCTCTTCTAACCGGCAGCTTCGTAGCAGTTGATCCAGCAGAAAGTGCGTGGTCTTCGGCGGTTCTTCTTCCCATCGAAATTGGGCGATGCGCCGCACGAGTTGTGCTGCGGCATTCATCGGACGATTGTCCACGTAGTAAGGCGTCGATTGACTGTTTGCCACGTGAAAAGTGATTTGGCATATTCCCTTTTGCCCCGTTTCGCACAAGTAATGGGGAATATCATTCACCAAGATCGGAAAGCCACCCCCTTCACTGATCACATGCTTGTTGCGAAAGAGTTCGCCATGTGTTTTCAACAATTCGAGGAGGCCATAGGTGCTGCCGCTTTCTTCGTCCGCTGTGGCGACCAGCAGGATGTCCTTTGCGAACATTCGGTTTTCCCGCTTTAACAAGATGAGCGCCATCAACTCCATGATGGTCAACTGTTTGGTATCAATCGTTCCCCTTCCCCAGAGGACATCATCCACAATCTCACCGGAAAAGGGCCCATGCTCCCAGTCCTCTTCGTCGGCACCGACTACATCAAGATGAGAGAGCAGAAGAAGTGAACTGCTATCCGGAGCCTTCAGCGCCTGTGTCACGCTCTGTTGATAGGAAATGAACAAATTGCCCCTCCCCTCTGCCGTTTCTTGAATCTCGGCATGCAGGCCGTTTTCGCGTGCGAGCCCTGCCAGATAGCGGGCAGCTACCAGTTCATTGCCCGGGGGATTCGTCGTATCGATTTGGATCAGCTTCTGCAGATAGTTGGCTGCTTCGGCTTTTACGAGGTTCCATTGGATGGACATGGAATCATTCCTTTGTTGGTGCTTGGTTGACATAGAATTCCTTTTCGAGAATGTTTTAATTTTTCACAATATTAACATGAGTAGAAAAAGGGAAAGGGTAAAATATTTTACAAATATGAAAAGTCTTTTTAGGTGGCTTGTCCTCGACAATTTTTTTCTAACGCCCTTCCGTGACTCATAAATTGGTAATGATAGTAACAAAGGAGGGATATGTCGTGGATCAGGAAAAAGTAACGATCAAAATCAACGACAACGGTTCTATTCGTGTAACCGGAGCCGTTGATTTAGTGGATGGTATCGGGGACAAATTTGAAGTGGGATCTTCATTTTCACTCTGTCGATGCGGTCAATCCGAGAAAAAGCCTTTCTGTGATGGGACGCATAAGAAAATCGGGTTTGAAAGTTCACCTCGTGCGAAGTGATTGGACCGGTATGGAGGGCGCGAATGCGCTCTTTTTCTTTTTGCTGCACGCGTTGCATTCAAGAATGCGAATTGGGGAAAATTACATGTGAAAAGGAGGGATGTTGGTGGATCACGTCGATGAATCAAATCAACAAAGTGAAAAGAAAGATATTTTTCAAGCGGCAGCTGATTATGTTGAGGCCTTGGAGCAGTCCAGTCCTGCTGAAGCAAGTGATGGATTTGGGCCTGATATTGGCATTCCTTCGAATTACGAAGCGAATCAGGTTGGACAGAAGAAGAGTATGTCCGGTTTTGAAGTCAGTAAACATATTGGCCGACTTTAATCCTCGAGTTTCGGGGATTTTTTCTTTTGGGAAGGAAACTCGGAACGCTCCGGATGATAATCCGGAGCGTTTTCATATGTGATGATGTGATAAATACCATCGAAATGAAACAGCAACATTACGAAATAAGCAGTGCTTATAATTTGGTTTAAGTCTCTTTTGGACTCAAAAGGAAACGTTATGATTCATTTCATAGTGGGGGGAACACGCTTATGCACAAAGTAGTTGAGCCAAAAATTTTATACTTTGGAACTCCAGTTGTTCTCATTAGCACACTGAATGAGGACCATTCGGTCAATCTTGCACCTATGTCTTCTGCTTGGTGGCTTAATCAATCGTGCATGCTCGGAATGAGCGGCTCATCTCAAACAGTAGTGAATTTATTACGTGAGCGCGAATGTGTTTTGAATCTTCCTTCTTCCGAGCTTGTACCCGCTGTTGATCGTCTGGCTCTACTAACCGGCTGAAATCCTGTACCCGAGAGAAAGGCACAAGTGGGGTATTGTTATGAACAAGATAAATTCGGAACTGCGAAGCTCACACCACAAGCTTCAGACCTCATCAAGCCACCACGCGTTGCTGAATGCCCGGTTCAATTAGAGGCAGTGGTAGAACAAGTGCATGACTTTGGACAGCCTAGTACTCTAAAAGCAATTGAAGTAAAGATTATACGTGTCCATGTTGATGAACATCTATTGATGGATGGCGAGAAGAACTACATCGACCCCGAGAAGTGGAGTCCGCTGATTATGAACTTCTGTGAATTTTTTGGTCTTAGCCACAAGCTGCACCCTTCGAGACTAGCGCCTGTTTTTGCCCCTTCTCCAAGGGATGTTAGCAAAGCGCAATAACTGGAAAAGCCGTCAGGGCAAACCCTGACGGCTTTTTTACGCTTCTTTTGGCAACACGATGCCACGGTAAAGCTGAACGGTGATGTAGTAGTAGATCGCATAGATCGCGAGGAAGATCAAGGTTGGCACCCAGATGTTTACGTACGGGTCCAAAAGAATAAACGAAAACATTTGCATGCCCACCAAGACGTGCGTAAGACCTACCAAAGCCGGGAATACGAACACTAGAAACAGTTCCTTGTAAATGGAACCGATTAGCAACGAATGACGCACGCCGATTTTTCTCAGCATATTGTACCGGTCTTTGTCGCGTGTCGCGCCGGACAATATTTTGAACATCAGGCAGCTCGCCATCATTGCCAAAAAGGCAATTCCCAAAAAGAAGCCCATGAACATCGTTCCGCTGGTAAAGGCGTACACAGCTTCGTACGTGCTGTATTTGGTAGACAGATATACTTCCCGCTCTTCATCCTCATGGATCGTCTTGATCCACTGTTTCTGCCGCTGATCCATTGCTTTTAGTTCCGGTTTGTATTTTAAATAATCATCTACTTGGGCAAGCAACACCTGGTGTTCACTGCCAGCAATTCCGTCATAGGTTGCCCCATCCACGATTTGGACAGCTTTCCCACTCAGCATATCATAGCTGATGATAATTTCGGTGGAAATGGCCTTGCCCCATTCTCTTGGAACCTCCTCCAAGTTCGAATGCTCGTCCTGATTGGCATACATGATGTACGCAGGGTGAGGAAGCGGCTCCGTTACCCGTTTTGGCTTGTTTTCGGACGAGTAGTTCTCGAAGGTGTTCGTCGAAATCAATGGCGGATGGGCAAGTAGATCATCTTTTACGAAGTAGTACCCTTTCTCGTCCATCTTGTAGCGATACGTATTCTGCTCGATCACGTTCATTTTGTGCAGAGCCTGAAAATCTTCTTCAGCCGGATCATGCAGAGTAATATCATAGACATGCTGCGCACTGGAAATCAGATCGACGTTCTGCTGGAAAGCCAATCCCCCTGCCATCGCTCCAACGCCAAGTGCAATCAGCATCGCGACCGTGCCGAGTACTTTGGTCAGGCTGTTCACGCGAAAACGAAGCTGAGCAAATGTAAAGGCATGTAATTGATGATCGTTGAGCTTCTGATTTTTCTTCAATGCCTGTACAAATACGGGTAGCAGCGAGATAAAAATCAGGTACGTTCCGATCGTGGTGGCCCCAGCTCCAATGAACAGACCAAGCACCTGGAGGACCTTGATCTCAATCAGTGCATAATAGCCTGCTGCCACCAGCAGCAACCCTAACAAAGCGACCAATATGGTGCCGATTCCTTTACGTTTGATGCTGTCGTTTTGCTGCTCGGCTCGAATGAGATCAAGTTCAGTAGCCCGTGCCAAGCGAATGGCGTTGATGGTAGAGGTAATAAGGAACAACACCAGGAAAAATCCCCATGTCATCCAGAGTGCCGGCACGTAAAAAGGATAGTATCCCTCTGGTGAAATCTCCAATAGATTCATCAGCAAGTTGCCAATCCCGCTGGACAAGACGATGCCGACGACACTACCAATACATAAGGCAGCAATCCCCATCATCAGTGTTTCCCAGAACAGGATCTGGCTGATCTTCCCTTTTTTTGCCCCTAGCACCATGTACATGCCGAGCTCTTTGCGTCTCAGTGAGAGCAGGAAAGAGTTGGCGTAAACAATATAGAAAATGGTGATGAACGCCAGCAGGAATGCCCCAACATTGAATACAATCTGAATGGATGAAATCACCGAGTTGCCTTTGGTGAAATCCGAATTGAGGGCAAGCGTCTGAAACATGTAGAAAATCGAGATGGAGATGACCAGGCCAACCAATAGAACCAGGTAATCCTTCATCATCTTTCGCATACTGGAAAAAGATAGCTTGAAAAGCATGAAACGTACCTCCTAGCGCACATCGTGTGATGCACCCAGCTCGGCCAGTACATCCAGAATTTGTTTGAAAAAGGCTTGACGGTCTCCGGTTCTTTGAATCTCGGTATACAGCTTGCCGTCCTGAATGAACAGAATTCGCTTGCAATAACTTGCGGAAAATGCGTCATGCGTAACCATCATGATGGTTACTTGATGCTTTTCGTTCAGGTCCGACATCGTCTCGAGCAAGCTTTTAGCATTCTTGGAATCCAACGCACCAGTCGGCTCATCTGCTAGCAAAATGGCTGGATCATGCACCAGCGCACGTGCAGCTGCGGCCCGTTGCTTTTGTCCCCCGGAGATTTGCACCGGATACTTTTGCAAAATCTCATCGATTGCCAGTGTTTGCGCGACCTTGTTTACCTTGGTGCCGATCTCTTTGGAAGGTACCCCCTGAAGAGAGAGTGGCAACGCGATGTTCTCATAAACCGTCAAGTTTTCCAACAGGTTGAAGTCCTGAAAAATAAAACCCAGTCTTTGAGAGCGAAAATCTGCCAGTTGGTTCCGTCTCATCTGTGTAATGTTTGTTCCAGCGATTTCGATCAAGCCCTCCGTTGGCCGATCCAGTGTGGAAATGACGTTCAAGAGCGTCGTTTTGCCCGAACCGGATGGTCCCATGATTCCAACGAACTCGCCTTTTTCGATCGTCAGCGATACCCCTTTTAAAGCATGCGACTGACTCTCCCCTTTTTTTCCGTATATTTTCTGAACGTTTTTTACATCTAGTACAGATCCACTCATTGTTCATCCTCCATTCCATTTCCAAGCATTTGACTGTCGTTCTCGTAACGGCTCGATATTACTGTAACGAAAAGGCCATGGAAGTAGCTATTGATCTACCTTACAGTTTGCTTTCTGTTTTGTAAGGAAAGCGAAAATGGAAAAACCGTCAGGCGTAATCCTGACGGCTCAATAGTGGCGTATACCCACTTCCTTGTCTTTCGTTGATGTGATATGGTCTGTCAAAGGAGTGGTTTTTGGTATGGAAAAGCCGTTATACAATAAATCTTTCTATTACACAGTGCAAGAAAGTGATGTTAGTTACATAAAAGACTCGCTAGACATCATGTACATTCCGTATTGGATCGAGCGATTTTCCGAAAAATTGCAACTGGATGACAATGTCGTTGCGTTTGTCTTCCCGGACGTTCATGCGCGGGTGTATAACTACATAATGGAGCTGTTTGACGGTAATGGGCTACTCTACCCTGGGTAGCCCTTCGTTGGACTCATCGATCTAGTCGAAGAAACGAATTTGTTTTATTTGAGTGGTGAAACGATCCTTTATTTTTCTAAACTTCCCTCTATGATCCGGTTGAAGAGTGATAGAAGCCATGGAGCCGATTGTTTCGACTACAGTTCCGATAGCCAAGTTATCCGTATCAAGATGATGTCGAAAAACTTCGTTAGATAATCCGTCTATACATCGATCAATCTGTCGTGCCGCCCAAGAATTTCTCCCTTCTCCTCTTGTACGCAATCTTCTTCGCAGAACGTCCTTTGAAGCACATAACGTGAAATGGTGTACAGTGACTCCTTCATTCCTTAGCCTGCCTACAATTTCACTGAAGTACTGAGGGTTAACCACGGTCATCGGCACAATGATTGTGCCGTTGTATACATGGTTGATGTATTTCAGCATCGAGTAATTCATCTCACGCCACATCGTGTAATCTTGAAAATCACCTGTGGAAACTTCTTTTGGGATGTTTTTTCTTATGTAAAAACCAGCATTTTCGGGGTCAAACACAAATGAATTTGGTAGCCTTCTGTGCAATTCAAAAGATGTCTGCGTTTTCCCGGAACCAAACGCCCCGTTTATCCAAATAATCATATAATTCACCTCATGAACATACAAGATCTTCCTATGTTGAGAAGACGTTGCTTTGTTACAAATGTTTCGCAAATTCGACTACAGCAGCACCACAGGACGTCTTTCCTGTAAGGAGATGGTAAATATACTTACCAGCTGATTTCTAACAGGCTCTCTGTTCTTCTCTGGAATCGCCTATGCCGCGACCCAACAAATTACCGTCGATATCCACCCCGTCAAATTCATGGTGGATGGACGTCTACAGGAGAGCAATGCATCTTTCCTCTACATTGGCGTCCCGTATGCACTGGTATCCTTTGTTGGAGAGAAGTTGGGCAGAGAAGTCGCTTGGGATCCCCAAAACGACGCTCACAATCGGAGGAGCCGTCGCAAAAGCGCAGGCGCCGACCCGCTTGTCTTCCTTATCCTACTCGATGCCATACGGTTATGCGAATATACATTCGTTTACGGATAATTGGAAGAATGGGAACTATTCCAAACTGTCAGGCATTCTGGTAACCGATGACAATTCGCCGTCCAAACAAGATAAGGTTCTCTGGGTCATCAAAGGGGATGACAAAATCCTATTTGAAAGCGGAGAACAAAAGGCAGGCATGAGCCAGATGACTGATGTAGATCTCTTCGGAGTAAATACTCTGACCATCGAAATCAGACGGCTCTCGGAAAGTGAGAAGGGCAAGGACATCTGGGCATTTTTTGGAAACGCCTTGCTCCAGTAATCATCGCGACGCTCGAAAATGAGCGTCTTTTCTGTGTGCAGAATCTTGCCACCCTTCATATACCTCGAAAAAAGGAACGTATGAACCTTACTGACTGCCCTTCATAACATAATTTAGGCTCTTCATACAGTGCCTAAATTGTTGAGGAGGAACTCTAATGAATCAACCATACAATCCAACGGAGTATGATGACATACCGCAACCTATAAGGGATGGTGCCGGATGGTGGGATTTAGGCCCAAGGGACGTCATGCGAGACCTAGAGAATCCCGATATGTTCGTTCCGCCAGCCACAGATGCTGGTACGCTGCCGAACTTAAAGTTTTCTTTCTCCGACACCTATATGCAGTTAAATGAAGGTGGCTGGTCACGGGAGGTAACGGTTAGACAGCTTCCCATTGCAACAACACTAGCGGGTGTGAATATGGCTTTGACGCCAGGTGGGGTTCGTGAGCTGCATTGGCATCAGCAAGCGGAATGGTCAATCATGCTTGTGGGCAGGGCACGGATTACCGCAGTCGATCAGAATGGGAGGAATTTTATTGCCGACGTCGGCGTGGGGGACTTGTGGTACTTTCCCCCGGGAATTCCACACTCGATTCAGGGACTGGAGGAAGGCTGCGAATTTCTGTTAGTCTTTGATGATGGGAAATTTTCTGATCTCAATACTTTATCCATTTCCGACTGGTTTGCTCACACACCGAAGGACGTCCTGTCAGCGAATTTCGGTGTTCCGGAAAGCGACTTTGCCCACATTCCGAACCAACAAGTTTACATTTTCCAAGGATCCATGCCAGGTCCCCTTGAAAAACAGCAGATACCCGATCCGTTTGGTACAGTGCCAAAGACATTTACACATCGGCTGCTTGCTCAGGAGCCACTCGTAACACCGGGTGGAACGGTGCGCATCGTCGATTCGACCAACTTTCCTATTTCTACGGCAGTCGCAGCAGCGTTGGTTGAAGTTAAGCCGGGCGCAATGAGGGAATTGCATTGGCATCCGAATGCTGATGAGTGGCAGTACTACATCTCTGGCATGGGACGCATGACGGTATTCGGAGCAAATGGTACGGCTCGCACTTTTGATTACCGTGCTGGTGATGTAGGTTACGTACCACGTGCATTTGGGCACTATATCCAGAACACAGGTAACCAAAGCCTTTGGTTTTTGGAGATGTTTAAAAGTGATCGATTTGAGGATGTTTCGCTGAATCAGTGGATGGCACTTACCCCCCATCAATTGGTACAGGAGAATCTAAATGTAGGCCCCGAATTTATGACCGCATTACGGAATGAAAAATGGCCAGTAGTAAAGTATCCAGGATTTTCTTACTATCCAAGTACAAATAGAGAAAATCCATATTCGAGTAAGTAACAAGTTCGATAAACCTCACCGTATGATGGGTGAGGTTTTTCATACGAGACAACATTATTGATTCAAATGCGTCAAATTAGAACAACGAATGGGAGGTGAATCCCTTTGTGGATGAAACGATCTTCTGTCCTTTTAAACATCCTACTTGGTATTGCAGGAGTCTATGTTTTCATCTTCGTCATCATGAATGGTGGGGCTCTTGATGGTAGTCGCTCTCCTAGTATCAGTCCCTTAGGTTATCTGGTCATCCTGATTTACTTACTCATTTGTTTGGGAACCAATTTTCCTTTTGCCCGAAGGTCCACCAATTTCTGGAGATATTGCCTGATAAGTATTTCGGTATGGCTCGCTTCATTTTTCATAACCATTCTTTTATAGCCCCCTGCCCAATTATGGTAACTTCAATTGAAATGTATGATGATTTTGATTATTGTTGAAGCTGGAAGAGACCTATCATTTTGACGGTATGAGGTGATTTAGATGGGAAAACTTTTTTCGACTCTAGGTCCAGTACATGAAGAGTTTATCAAAAAACAGCGAATATTTTTTGTTGGTTCAGCTCCCCTAAATAATGAGGGCCATATCAACATTTCACCGAAGGGATATGATGTTTTACGTATCTTTTCTCCAACAGAGGTCGCCTATCTTGACTTGACTGGTAGTGGAAACGAAACGAGTGCACATCTGGATGAAAACGGGCGGATTACCATCATGTTTATTGCCTTCGAAGACGCTCCCATGATTTTACGTCTATATGGAACAGGTCGTGTCATCATACCTGGAATGTCAGAATGGGAAGAGCTGATGAAACACTTTGATCCTCTCCCTGGCGCTCGTCAAATTATTTACGTAAATATTCACGCGGTGAAAACTTCATGTGGGTTTGGCGTCCCCTTCTTTTCTTATGCAGGGGAACGCAATACTTTACAACAGTGGGCTATAAACAAGGGGGAGCAGGGTCTCGAAGCTTATCACAAGGAAAAAAACATGCTAAGCATGGATGGAATTGTTACCCCTTTGGGCAAGGAATTTAACTGAATCTCTTTCAATATGACTTCATTTGCGTAACCTGCTGATTCCCCATTGTACTCATTCTTATATTCATCCGTAAAACTCTAAATCCTATCATGGACAATTTGATATCCTGGTTCTTTATTGAGCGGAATACTAGATTTTAGGCTCCCCCCTTTAACAAAACAAATATAGTATTAAAGATCGTTTTAAAGGGGGTGTCCAAGTGGCAAAAAAAGGAATCACAACGTCGAGAACCGTAACTTTGGCAACACAAAAAATTTTGGTACCCGGCCCCTACTCATTGGTAACGAAAACGGGTGGAGTACAGGTGATGGCGATGCCTGGGGGACGTCAACTCCGATTGGAAAAAGCCAAAACACGGCTACATCAGGTCTACAGGAGCGAGCTTTTTACTAGGAATAAGGGTGAAGGACTGTTATGACAACAGTCCTTTTCATGTTAATAGCCGTCGTCGGTGCCGAAATCACCAGTGTATATGGTCAGATGCAGCATAGTGTAGGTAATGATCAAAATGAAGAAATGAGGTCTGTTTATCAACCTATTTTTTCCAATAGTCTTTCATTAATTCAATCGACCAAAATGGCTGAATAATCTCTTCTTTTGGCATAAATTCCTTCATAACGGGCTTTATATCTAGTACTGGAGTGCCATCTACAGCATCAAGTCCTTGCACGGTTAACGCGATACCTTCTTTTTTTAACAAGCGAACTGTCGTTAATCCAAGCTTATTGGGTCGGTTTTTTCCCCTCTGAGAAAATATGCCAACCTTCGGATATTCAGGATTATTCCGAGGATGTCTAGCATTTTTTTGGATTTTGGAATCCCCAACCTGATCGAAATAAAAAATAATTTCTAAATGAGAATACTCCTGAATTCCCATTAGACTTTCTTCCGTGAATTCATCTGTCAAAATGATCTCCGAAACTACTCCTCCCCAAAAATCGTCCGCAACTTCCGTTCTGTTGTTTTTTACATAGGCTACTGGTTTTAACTGAAGCATTGTTTCCTCCCTGACTATATAATTATTTAAAAAATAAAATTCGTAATTATCAGTTATTTTACAACCATCTTTTAACAACCATTTTTATCAATGAGCAGTTTCTCTTCTTGTTCGTCCCACATCGCGAACAATGATTGCATTTCAGCTCCTGTGTAGGCACCAACCACCCTTACATTCCGATGTACCAATTGCACTCCAACCATAATTGAAACATACTCGTCTTCTGTTCGCAGATGGGCCACTGCCTCCCTATCTCCTGTCACTAAGACGAAGCCATTGAGATCACTGCCATGAGGCTCAAGAGCTACCACCTCAAAGCGTTCGATCTTTCCTTCCTGTTGCAATCGGAATTATGTATTGCATTGCATTGTTGAGCGTGGCCTGTGCCGCCTTCTCACGTCCATGGATGATTTCACCCCAACCAACGAATAGCGAACCTTTTGCCATATCAAGTCCCCCTTACCAAAATTTTCATTATCCTTCTAGAAATATCTTAGCATCACGATTATCACGGGAACACGCAAATAATTGCGCTCAACCCGAAAAAAGTAAAATAGATAATGAGTGTAACGGTTAGCACCGAAACCCATTATCCAACTTCCGCCACCAGTCCATTGCTTTTCGATTAATCTCTAATAAAAACGACTCTTTTCCATTAACGTATGAAGGTAGGTCATATGGAAATTGTTTGGCCAACTTTTCTTTCAGATCACCATATTTTTTAGCTTCGCTTGGATGCATTCTTAAATAATCCCGAAAAGCTAGATGACGTTCGATTTCCGGACTTCCTACCTTATAAATGTGTACATGGTGTGTTCGAAAATCTCCACCTTTTGAAAAATATCGTCGTCCAACAATACCAAATTCGCCCTTCGGTACATATCCAATAGCCACCATAGATTTATTAAATTCATCCACCCGGTTTATATCTCTTACTTCCGTCATGATATCTATGATTGGCTTTGCATGTAATCCTGGTACTGAAGTGCTTCCAATGTGATGGACTTCGATAATTTCAAATCCAAAAATTTCACGAAGTATAACATCTTCTTTTTCAAACATTGAGGTCCACCGTTGGTCATATGGAATGACTTCAATTTTCCTCATCAATACATTCCTCCTTTCAATAGGACTGTTAATATTATCCAACCGATGAGATCATCCGCAACCTCAGTTCAATATCTTCCATAATCAACGCTCTAACCAGATTCGGTTAATGCAACGCAAACTGATTACATCTATCAACAATTCAAGTTATCACTTAAAAATTGCATAACCTGTCTTTTGTGGTGATTATCGTGGTCTGTAAACTCGTTCACAATATAGAGGAGAGAGTAAGGTTTTCCTGTATGTGGGCAAAGAGATACCCCGTTAGCAGGTAAAGGTTGGTTTAACTTTTCAAGTGGCATCTCATGAAGTTCATTTACAAGCCGTCCCTCGTTTCCCTTGCTTCTCTGAGAAGTTCTTTTTGCGATAAGCCTGATTTAAGGTAATCAGAGGCAATATTATTAAAGGTATCGAAGTCAGGGAAATGCATGCCTTTTCCGTTCCTTACAGACGGTAGTATCTCAGTTAAAAGATGTTTGTCCCAATTTAAGAGATGGGAAATGATCTGACTAACAGACCATTTGTTTTCAGAGATTGGTGTAGACCACTGCCTCTCATTCATATTTTCCAAAGAACTTACCCAAGTTGAATACTCGCCAAATATACGAATGATTTTCCTTCCCTCACTCAATTCAACCCCTCATTTCGGCGGTAATTTTAGGTAATTGTATCATAATCTATATTATAGCGAAACAGACGTTCGTATCTTTTCATCTTAAACGGCTGACGTATATGCTGATTTCTCAAATTTGCCAAAACACGAGCAACAGAAGCCAAAAACAGACAAAAATATCTTTGTAGTCACTACGTCAAGTCTTTCAACGACCTAACTAACTCCCCCATACGGGAACTCGTTATCTCGGGAAGTGGATGTGGCAGCACTCATTCTTCAACTAAAACCCCGGTTAGTTGAAGAAAAAATTACTCAAACGGAAAGTCATATCCTTTATAGTTAAATATATTTCTGAATCCTATTTTCTCTGCAACTGCAATTGAAGGCTTGTTAGACTCCATACAATCCCAATACGGAATAATATTATTATCCAAACAATCTTCTACAAAAGTTGAAGCTACTCTTTGAGCTAACTTTTTACCTTGATGCTCTTCTAAAGTTTCAATATCTATACAGTGAACATTTTCAACTACAAACCCCGAAAAACACATACTTACAATTTCATTTTTGTAGACCATACAGTAACCAATGGCTTCTTTAAAGAACCTCTTAGATGGAGACCAAAACTCGGATATTTTTGAATGTAAAAATTCAATATTTTTAATTGAGTTATCACTGTTGTTATAAAGCGTTTCACTAATTTTAACAACACTATACCCTTGTTCAATAGGAAGCGCGTAGTTGCCTTTATAATCGTTTTTTTGTAACGTATAAACCCTCTGATTCCAACAACCTAAATTACGGTGTTCAAACACCTTTTCAATAATCTTATCCCACTTTTTATGATTACCAATACCCTCAAACCAAGCTAATCCAACCTTCCTTGCTTCTGGTATGATTACTGTATCAATAAAATGATTTAATTCGGTATTGAACCTTTCGTTTCTTTCATCTCCAATAAAGAAGAAACCATCGTTATTACCTAACCAGATAAGCCCAGTGGTAGGGGTATCAATATCATCTACAAAAATACGACCAGGATTTACTCCCTCGATTACTGCTTTAGCTTCTAATTGCCCTTGTTCATATAACAAACCTTTACACAAATGGAATTCAGACTTTTTTAATTCTGAGATCATAAGTTACCTCCTTAATCGTTCCAAATTAACCTAGCCTCTTAAAAACAACAATCTATTATTAAACAGCCTTGTCCAACATCCTCCTACCCCATTTAGTGTTGCGTCCACTTTTCATCTTGCCAAATACTCAAATCGCCACATGACACTAAAATTGTCGATCCAATCGAATCAAAAAGATTTTTAACCACGAGAGTTCACTGACAGCTTTTGTCAGCTTAAGACTGTTACAATAAAAGAGATAGCCTTTCACAACCAAATATTGGACTAAAAGCTTTCTACTCAATATTGAGGAGGAACCAATTATGAGCGTGAAGACGACATTACGCGGACTCAGCACTATCAGCTTTTGGGCTGCTGATCTGGCGGCAGCAAAACAGTGGTGCACAGAGCTGCTGGGCATCGAACCATACTTTGAACGACCAGGATATTTTGAGTTTCGCCTTGGTGATTTCCAACATGAATTGGGTGTAATAGATAGCCGCTACGCACCCAATAACTCGGCAACAAACCCAGCCGGAGCTATTGTGTATTGGCACGTCGATGATGTGACAGCAGTTTTCGAAAAGCTTCTGTCTATGGGAGCAACGAAGTATGAGGAACCTACAGAACGAAGTCCAGGGTTTATCACTGCTTCCGTGGTTGATCCTTTTGGGAATATCCTCGGCATTATGTACAATTTGCACTTTTTGGAGGTTCTAGATTCAACCAAAGATAGAATCAGAGGGATGATTGAATGACAATATACATTGCGTTGTTAAGAGGGATCAACGTCGGTGGACACAATAAAATCAAGATGGCTGATTTAAAAAGCATGTTTCAATCGATGGGCTTCGAACGAGTACAAACGTACATCCAAAGCGGTAATGTGCTGTTTGAATCAGAGGAAGATGCAGATTCACTTCGCAAACGAATAGAGCATGAAATTGAGAAGGTTTTTTCTATTTCGGTCACGGTTGTCATAAGAACATCCCAAGAGCTGGAACAAATTATTAAAAACTGTCCGTTCTCTGGGGAAGTGCTGAAAGAAGCACAAGCATCAACACAGGTAGAGACTTTTTACGTCTCGTTGTTGCTCAAATCTCCTACACAAGAAGGAATCGAACAACTTAAAGAATTTGCCTCTGAAATCGATGAATATCATGTTCAAGATCGGGAGGTTTATTTATTGCTCCGTGAAGGGGTACGTAATTCAAAGCTAGCGAATAATCTTTCTAAGTTGAATGTACCTTCTACTGTGCGAAATTGGAAAACCATTAACAAGCTACATGCTTTAGTAAAATCTATGGACGAATGAGAAGCAAAAATCCCCACTGGATTTTTGCATAAGCACTACTCTACATTTGGACTTTACCCTTGCGGTATCAAGGTCAGTTTCTTCGCTCAACTGAAAGAATTTTGTGAGACGAGCTGACAGGATGAAACTGCCCATTGTCAATCTTCACCTTTTTATCCACTGATGGAATGAGCTCTATGAGCTGATTACATCATGAAAAGGTTTTCCGTAGAATCATGCGAGAATAATGGTCTTTAAATGCTTTAGGGGGGATTTAGATGAAACAGGTATTGATTACAGGAGCAGCTGGGCGCATTGGCACGGTTTTGAGAACCCGTTTACGGGATGAATTCCGCTTGCGTCTTACCGATATCAATTCAATTCAAGACTTACAGCCTGATGAGGAGTTTATCCGCTTGGATCTAGCGGATACAGAAGGATTGGAAACCGCCATGCAAGGAATTGATACTGTAGTTCATTTGGGTGGAATTCCTGACGAAAGCGAGTTCTCCCGTATTCTTCAGGCGAATATTGCCGGTACATACAACGTTTTCGAAGCTGCCAGAAAGGCCAGCGTTCAGCGAGTTATTTTCGCCAGCAGCATACATGCCGTCGGATTTTATCCGCGGAATGAGACCATTGACTCTTCTGTCCTGCAACGTCCCGATACACTGTATGGCGTAAGTAAAGCATTTGGCGAAAACCTTGCGCGACTTTACTTCGACAAACACGGCGTAGAGTCTGTTTGCATTCGCATCTGTAGCTTTGAAGAACGCCCTCAAAACTTGCGCCACCTCAGCACCTGGCTCAGCTATGACGACGCGGTCCGGCTTTTTCGCCGCTGCATCCTGGCCGAATCGGTGGAATGTTCCATTTTGTACGGTGTATCTGACAATGAACGCTCATGGTTTGTCAACTCTGATGCTGAGCGATTGGGCTACGAACCCCGTGATAATGCCGAAGCATATGCCGCCGAAATCTCCGAATGTGACCTTCAAAACGCTGCTGACGACCCGCTGGAAGAACTGCTCATGGGTGGACCGTTTGTAGCAAGGGAATATGGTAAAGGACATCGTCTTTAGAAGCTCTTACCAATCCCCTTGAATGGAAAGCG